>Ga0257111_1000035_pt1 | contig 45342 bp, 34 predicted proteins | sample LP_taG_6_FD_191567 | JGI IMG/M metagenome (GOLD analysis project Ga0257111, IMG submission 191567) | Marine microbial communities from Northeast Subartic Pacific Ocean, Canada - LP_J_2015_P26_500m | ecosystem: Environmental > Aquatic > Marine > Oceanic | place: Canada: Northeast Subartic Pacific...
TTGCAGTAATGATATGCTGCAAGATTTTCTTTTTCAACAAGCTCTTTCAGATCATCGTTCATTACAAATCTTCCCTCAGCATGTGCCAGGGGCACGCTAAGAAACCCCCCACAATCTTTGTCAATAAATGCAGAATTATTCTGCGCATTGCTTTTGATATTACACCAAGTATTATAGTATCCAGTGCCAACCACTTGTCCATTTTTTACGCGCTTATTTTGAGACAAACTAACAAGGGTGTTAAAGTCTGTATTACCTGGAACCATACCAGCTTCTACTAAAATTTGAGCCCCATTACAAATTCCCAAAATAGGCTTTCCTTGCATGGCCTCATTTTTTAGTGTGTCCATAATCGGATCTAAAGAAGCAATAATGCCGGACCTAGATCGATCTTCATAAGAGAAACCACCAACAATAATATATCCATCACAGGCCTTTAATTTAGAAGACTGTTCGTTCCATAGGTGTGATACAGGAACCATACCACTTCTTTTGATTGCTGCGATAGTTTCAAGCTCTGTATTTGAGCCAGGAAATTGAATAACCGCTATCTTGCGCTTATTTGTCATTCAAGTAAACCTGTTTAGATGAATTTGATACAATAACACCTATTTCAAGGCAATTGTTTACCCCCAACATTTTTACAAGCCGATCTTTGTGTGACGGGTCAATGATAATAGTAAGACCAATCCCCATATTAAACGTACGATACATTTCATTCATTTCTAAGTCCAGGTTTTCTATTAGAAACTGAAAAAGAGGAATTTTTTCCCAAGAATTCACGTTAATCTCTGCAGCAAAACCATCAGGAAAAACTCTTGGCACATTATCTAGTAATCCACCCCCAGTTATGTGTGCTAAGCTTTTAACCTGGAACTCTTTTTCAATAAGAAGGCTAATCATTTTACTATAGTTTTTATGTGGAGCAAGCAGGGCCCCTTCAACAGTAGTAGTTTTATGAGACAACACCCCGCCTGACAGAGCATCGCTTATGTCTAGATTTAAAACATCGAAAATTAATTTTCTTGCCAATGAATACCCGTTTGTATGTAGTCCGTTAGATGGGACCCCCATAATTAAATCACCCTCTTTAACAGAAGAGCCGTCCACAATATCTTTTCGCTCTACAATACCAGTTGCAACACCAACCAAATCATATTCATTTTTATGATATGTGCCAGGCATTTCAGCGGTTTCTCCACCAACCAAAGAAACCCCCAAGTTTTTACACTCCGTGGCGATGCTTTCAATAATATCTGAAACGATTTGTGGCTCTAAAAAGCTACTTGCGACATAATCAAGAAAGGTAAGAGGTGTTGCGCCGGTAGCTGCGACGTCATTACAACAAGCGTTTACTAAATCAAAACCTATAAAACTGAAGTTGTTGCATTTTTGTGCTACAGCCATCTTTGTACCAACACCGTCAATACTTTGTACCATGACTGGGTCATCGTAGCGATTGACAACATCTTTAATACTATACATCGATCCAAATCCACCAATTGAAGACAATACATTTTTATTGAAAGTAGATTGAATAATTTCTTTAGACGACGCTATTACGTGATCTGCTTTTTTAATATCTACTCCGGCATCTTTATATGAAATTTTTTGTTTCATGATAATAGTTTCTTTCTCAAAGATGTGTCCCACACATTTTGCGCTTCTTTAATTGATAGGTTTACTTTGTTGTTAATCATAATTGTTTCTTTAGAAGATGTTGCCCCTATAATATCAAAAGGTATATTGTTTGTTTCTAGTGTTTTCTGCGCTTCCGCCACGTTTTTATTGTCCACCTCTATTATAATAGAAAGATTTTCGTTAAACAGGTCTATGTCGAATGTTTTTTCATCCACGTTGGCGGTAATGCCAATACTGTTATGAAAGGACATTTTACAAAGAGAGACAGCCAACCCACCCCCCGTGACCACCCTTGAAGAAAGTATTAAATTTTGTGCCCCCAAATCAATAATGTTGTTTAGCAATGCGCTATAATCTTTATTGGAGAAATGGCACACATCATTGTTTTTTACTTTTAAAATATCGGCAATCACACTACCCCCCAACTGTTGGTTTTTTGCACCCAAAACAAAGACGGTAGAGGTGTTAGATTGAAAACTATTTTTTATTGCGTTATTTATGTTAAGATTTTTACCAAAAGAGCCAATCATCGGACTGGAGGGTATCGCGCTATCACCACTTTGATTATAAAAACTTACGTTGCCCGCTATAATAGGAAGGTTTGTATTTTCTTCAAAATGTAAATCATCACAACAGTCTCGAATTGCTTTACAGCTTTGTGCAAATTGCCACATTTGTTCTGGTTTTTCAGGATTTCCAAAACACAAACAATCGGTTAGCGCTACAGGGATTCCGCCGCTGGCCACTACTTTTGCTGTAGACTCTAATACGGCATGTTGCGCTGCTAGGTATGGATCAATTTTCCCAAGCTTTGGGTTGTGTGCAATTGCAGCAGCAAAACCACTGTTTCTAATTTCTTCTGGAAAAGAATCGTTGTTGAAAGGAGAAACAACGCCGGCCTCAGCTGAGCCCCGCTCAAGAACAACCTTACCCTGAACTTGCTTATCATAGCATTCATAAACAGGCGATCTAGATGAAATATTTTCATGTGCCAACAAGTCTAAAATAATATCATTATGGTTTTTGATTGAAGGTAGAGGATGAGACAATTTTGTAACCTCAACCTTTTTTAATGGCCTTTTGTAAACAAACCCCTCATTTATTTGTGCAATTGGCCCATCAATAATTTTTTTATTATTAGCATAAACGGTGTAGTGGCGATCTTTAATAATCTTTCCCACTACTTTTGCTTGAGCCAATGACGAAACATTTGGAAAATCAAATTTTTTATTATAGTGGTCTAGGATTATAGGGGTTGTATCGGGATGACAAGCCCACATAAAACGCTCCTGAGTTTCGGAACATAGAATCACATGACTTTGTAATCCGTCCATACTAGTATGGATTTTATCCGCCCAAACTTCAGCGCCCATGCCAGCAGCATCTGCTAATTCTATACTAGCGCATGCAACCCCACCAGCTCCCAAGTCTTTAAAGCCCACCTTATCTGTCATCCCATTGTCTTGTAAGTATTTGAACAAACCATATGTTGATTTAAGAATATGTCTTTCTAGAAAAGCATTTGGTTCTTGAACTGCACCTTTGTTTTGTTGCTTTTTTTCTTCTTCTAGCTCTAGAGAAGCAAAGCTTGCACCACCAAACCCACTGTTGTCTGTTGGTTTTCCTATTAAAATTAAATCATATCCTTCTGAATTTTTTGGAGCCTTTGATCGAATAATATCTTTTTCACGCACAATGCCGGCAGCAACAACAGTTACCAGGCAGTTGTCATTGTACTTCTCATCATAATATAAATCTCCACAAATATTAGGGATACCAAGCGGGTTACCATAGCCAGCAATACCGCCGACCACACCTTCATGAATCCACTTTGTTTTATTGTTACTTAAATCGCCGAACCTTAGACCGTCTCCAACGGCGACCACCTCAGCGCCCATGCAACACACATCTCTAACATTTCCCCCAATGCCAGTTGCAGCCCCCTCATATGGAACAATTTGACTAGGGTGGTTGTGAGACTCATGACTAACAACCAACCCATAACGATTGTTGTCTTTGTCTGTTGCGATAGCAACAATACCTGCGTCATCTTTTGCGCCTAAAATGACACCCGGCCCATCGGTTATAAAGTGTTTAATATGCTCTTTGCTGCTTTTGTATGAGCTGTGTTCAGAGCCTTGAATAGAAAACAAGACCAGCTCTGCCAGGGTTGGCGGTCTTTTTAAAAACTCATTTTGAACGGTTTTAGTTTCTTTTATACTAAGTGGAATATTCTGTTCAGATAAAATAGCTTTAATTTCTTGATCTGAAAGATTGGAAAAATCAAACGTGTCCCAACTTTCGTATTTTATCATAAAGCAAAGGTTTGGTTTCGATCGGGCCCATAAGAAATCAATGAAATGGTGTTGCCGGTAAAGTCCTCTATTTTTTTAATAAAAGATTTTAGCTCAAGAGGGCACTCATCAATATTTTTAATGTGATCGGGTAGAGACTTCCACCCCGGCAATGTTTCATAAATAGGTTTAATTTGAGCAAAACTCTCTAAGTCTGCTGGGACACAACTAACTTTTTGGCCATTAATTTCATAACCTATACACAGTTTAATTTCTGGGAGCCCCGTTAAAACATCTACTTTGGTTAAAATTAATTCAGTAAACCCGTTTAGCTGGTTTGCATATTTTAACTGCACCAAATCTATCCACCCAATTCTTCGTGCTCTACCCGTTGTAGTTCCATACTCCTGTCCAATTTCTCGTATTTGGTCTTCTAGTGGAGGAGTAATCTCTGTTGGTAGCGGTCCACGACCTACATAGGTTAAATATGCTTTTGCAATTCCGACAATACGTTTTTTTCTATTTAAACCAATTCCAGAGCCCGCCTCTACTTGGCCTGCTACCACATTACTGCTGGTGGTGAAAGGGTATAATCCATGATCTACATCTAAGCAAGCACCCTGGGCCCCCTCAAATAATATAGCTTTCCCTTCTTTGTCGGCCTCACTGAGTTTTTGAGCGACATTACCAACATAAGGCTTAATGGTTTCTGCATACTCTAAATATTTATTTAAAACCGTTTCATAAGAATAATCAAATTTTTCTTCAAAAACATTTTCAACAAGTTTTTTATTAAAGCTGAATGATTTCTTTAATCTTTTTGCAAAAACATCTTGATTAAAAAGATCAATAATACGTAGCCCGTGTCTGTACATTTTATCTGCATAAACCGGCGCAATTCCAGATCTCGTGCTGCCCGCAGCTAAATCATTTTGTAGTGCGGTTAAATGATGATCAATATCAACATGATACGGCATAATTAAATGAGCACGATCGCTGATTAGAAGATTGACCCCAAGCCCCTCCTTTTTTAACATATCAATTTCATTGATCAATACGGCAGGATCAATTACCACGCCATTGCCAATAACAAGCTTACAGTTTGGGTGTAGTACGCCAGAAGGAATGAGGTGTAACTTAAGGGTTCTTTCATCTAAAATAATAGTGTGCCCTGCATTATTTCCACCCTGGAATCGTACAACATAATCTGACTGAGCAGAGAAAAAATCTGTAATCTTTCCCTTGCCTTCGTCCCCCCACTGGGCACCAATTATAACAGAAATATTTCTTTTATTATTTTGCACTTTTTGATGTTATTGATAAGGTGTAATTTATGTTGTGGATTCTAGATACCAAAATAATACTTTGAAAACTCTTATTTTTTTAAGCTTTTTCTTTTTTCATAGTTGCGCTTTTGTTGGTCAACTAGTTATTCCAATGGAGTCCATTGATAAACCAAAGGGCCCCTATGATATTGGTACTCAAGTCTTTTTTTGGACCGACGAAACGAGAAGCGAACAATATACTATCGACCCCACAGATTTTAGAAATTTATTAGTTCAGATCTGGTATCCCGCACAGATGAAGGATAATTATCAAAAAACAACCCACATGGTCTTCCCCGAACGCACCCTAGTTTCTATGGCGAACACACTTAATGCGCCGGCCAGCCTTATAAAGCATAGCACTAGATTAATGTCAAGCGCAGTTCAGGGGGCACACCCCGTAGAGGGAGAAACGTTCCCATTAATATTATTTTCACATGGCGACGGCGGCGTAGCCACACAAAACTTATCACAAATTGAAACATTGGTAAGCCACGGGTATGTTGTCATTGCTCCAAACCACACGTATAATGCCTCCATTACTTTTGATAAAGAGGGCACCCCCACCACCTATAAATCCAACGTAACCTGGACAGAACAAGCAATGCACAATAAAAAATATTATGCGAATCAGCTAATACGGTATCGATATGAAGACATTGCATTTGTATTGGCGGAGATATCAAAAGATGGGCTACAGGGGGCCGTATCGAACCCGTATTATAAAATAATTGATTTTGATCGTATAGGGATGATGGGGCATTCAATGGGCGCCGGCACCAGCTATCACGCCCTTATAAATGATAAGCGTATTAAGTCAGCCGTAGCGTTAGATGGGTGGTTTTTCCCGCTAGACCAAAAGACCTTTTCTACAAAAACAAATAAACCGTTTTTACACCTAGGACAAGAAGAATTTTTTAATTTGGACATTGATGGCGACATTAACGACACAGAAACTGGAAAAATTAATTTTGATATTCACAACGCCATACTAAAGAACAACACAAATTCTTTTGTTGTATATGTTAAGAATAGCTTACACCAGGACTTTACCGACTTTAAACAGACATATATTCAAAACAGGCCGTTTACTTTTCCGATATCGGGGTTAGGAGACATTCCAAAGAATAAAATTAAAAATATTATGAACAAATCTATTCTAGAGTTTTTTGATTATGCTTTTAAAAATGAAAAATTTGATACAACGATTTTAGATCAATACAATAATGATATAATGGTGAGTTATGATATCAACCAATAAAATAATGCCCCCCAAAGGACTTGATGTTTTAAAACAATGCTTATCAAATTGGGTGGTATTTTAGGTAAAAAAAGGACTGATTTTATTTTTGTTGTTTAATTTGTCGACGTGAAAGACAATACTAAAAAAGTATTGACATCCAGAAAAACTATCCTCAATTTAAATGACTTTCACAATTGATGGGATACGTGTCCCCCAATAGTGGTATATATATACTGTGAAAAGTATGTATGAAAGTAAAGATTATATATACAGTAATATATATATAGGGTAAATGAATGAAACAAAATAACAAATTAAAATTTGTATATAAAAACTCATTTGGAGGTAGAATAATGAGAAAACTACGTATGTTAATTGCGCTTCTTGTTCTTCCTACTCTTATGTTTGCACAGTCAACGACTGCTAAATTAGCAGGTGTTGTTAGTGATGCTGATGGTAATCCATTGGTTGGAGCAAACGTAGTTGTAGAAGGATCAAACTTAGGTGCAGCTACCGATCAATTAGGTAGATACTATATTCTTGACGTTCCCGTAGGTGACTACAACTTAAGAGCCGAGTATATCGGTTATACTACAGTTGTAGAAGCTGGTGTAAAAACTTCTGTTGGTTTTACAACAACAGTGGATTTTGCATTAGATGTTGCCTCGGTTGCAGGTCAAGAAGTGACAGTAACAAGAGAAAGACCGTTAATTAATCCAAATGCTACTAATACAACTCGTGTTGTTGATAAAGAGTTGATTGATGCATTTGCTGTGAGAGGGGTTCAAAATATTGTTAACCTTCAAACAGGTGTTGTTAATGGATATTTCCGTGGAAGTAGAAGTGGAGATAGTAGATACTATGTCGACGGCGTTCCCGTAAAAGATGTTTACGGAGGCGGAAACCTATTAAACGGTAACTCTCAAAACGCATTACAAGAGATTTCAGTGCAAACTGGAGGTTTCTCTGCAGAATATGGTGGTGCTAATGGAGGGATTGTAAATATTACTACCAAAACTGGTGGTACACAATGGAGATCAAAAGTAGGAGTAGAATCGTCTGTAGGGGCGGATGCTAGTACTGATCCCGACAAATTATACTCTGATGGTTATCAAAATGTCAACTTTGACTTTGGTGGTCCAATCAGCGATAATGTAAAAGTATATTTGTCTATTGAAGCGAAAGAAAAGGCTGGTGACGTTTCTTACAGTTACTTCCCTAAATATGACGCTATGCCAATGTCTGAAGTTCCTGCCGACTATTACAGTGACGGTACGGATGGCTTTGTATATGGTAATGACGCAAATGGTAACAAAGTTGCACACATTGAAACTATTATAAGAGACAACCAAACAGACCCAGCATTGTTGGCTTCTGGTGTTGCAGCTTATGATACTACATATGTTGTATATAGTAACTATGAGCGTATGTACGGACAACAACCCCAAGATGACAACAGCCGTGTTACTATTAATGGTAATATGACAATGGACTTTGGTCCATTACGTGTCAAGCTTGGTACACAGGCTTATGATTATGAAGGACATAGTTATAGCTGGAGCAGAGTTCTAGGTGGAACAGAAGGTTCATATATTAATGAATCAGATTTCGCTATGGGATACATGAACTTCAGATATACTATTAGTCCATTATCTTATGCTAAAGTTTCGATTTCAAATCAAACTTATGAAACAACAGGTGGTAATGAAAATTACTTACATGATATTGAAGCATATGGTAAAAGAACCAAAACATTTGGTTCAGCAAATTATTACAAACGTGACGGAACTGGATTTAACCCACTATCACCAGATGAATTTATTGGTGCAGCAGGGTTTGGATCACAGACCACAGGTTACAACACAAGAAAAACTACTACAAACACCCTAAGCTTTGACTACACTAACCAACTTGGTTATAATGAGTTTAAAGTTGGTGGTTCAATAGACAATCACGAAATTACTCGTTATGGTCTTGGAGCATCAGGTGTTGCCAGAGCAATTAGCCAAGTTGACGCTAATTATGATGGTGTAGCGACGAATGAAGAAATCATTGCTGCGGGAAGTGACCCAGCAGACTGGAGATTCATTAACTACAGATCGCTGTATGTAACAAATCTTGGTTACAATATTTATGGTGATGAATGGAATGGAACATATAATCAAGACGATCATATGATATCTCCAGCAGAACCAAAACAAACACGTTTCTATGTTCAAGATAAACTTGAATTTAAAGATGTAGTTGTACAAGTTGGTCTTTCAGTGGAATCAATTGATACTGGCGCTATGGCTCCAGATTCAGATGGTGACGGCTATGGAGACTCAGACGGGTTCAACCACTTATACTTTAACAGACAACGTGTAGACAGAACTGGTGATGCCGACGGCAACTATGCTTGGAAGAAAACCAAGAAAGAAACCGCTACACATCCTAGAATTGGTATCTCATTCCCAGTATCCGATCGTACAGTATTTCGTGCGAACTACGGAACACACTGGCAATCAGTTCCAATGTCATATCTATACTTATCAGATTCACAGCTATCAGCTGACATCTTAGCTGGTAATGCTACTGCATCTGAAAACCCTGCGTTAAAACCAGAACGCTCTACTCAGTATGAAATTGGTATTGAGCAACGTATCGGTGCTTTCGCATCATTAAAGATTGAAGGGTTTTATAAAGAAAGTAAAGATTACTTGACGCTTGCAAATCGTACAGACGCATTTACAAATACTGGTGGTGCAGATACTCAACAAAACTGGGCACAGTACTTAAATGGAGACGTTATGGTCTCACAAGGTTTGACAACAAACTTTGAAATGCGTAGAACTAGAGGTTTGTATGCGCAAGCAAATTATACATACTCAGAATCTAGAGGTACTGGATCTTATGGATCACAGAACTTCTATGTTACTTGGATTGGTACAGATGATGGATATCCAAAAGCGATGAATCTATTAGACTATGACCAAACTCATACTGCAAACGTAATCCTTGACTGGCGTTCACCGAACGCTACTGGTGCGTTAGCTAATACAGGGTTTAACGCTGTAATGAGTTTTGGTAGCGGTACTCGCTATACACCATCTCAAATCTATAGTACGGTTTTTGAGAACAGATGGGAATTCCCAGAGGGTCCAGTAAACTCAGGTACAATGCCTGCTTATACTAACGTGGATCTACGTGTAGACAGAGCCTTTAATTTAGGCGGCGTGACAGTAAACGGATATTTGTCCGTGTTTAACGTTCTAGACGCAGAACAGGTTAATGATGTTTATCATGGAACCGGCAACGTAGGCGAAGATGGCTGGGTTGCAACTGAAAGTGGGCAACAATGGCTTGCCAATAGATTAAGCACTAACCCTGACGTTGATGCAGCGGCCCTTTACGACGATAACTTAGCTTATCCTAGTAGATGGAGCGCTCCTCGTACTGTTAGAGTTGGTATGAACATTAGTTTTTAATTAAATAAGAAGGTAAAGAGGTACATATGAAAATCTTAAAGAATATTACCGTTTTCACATTGGTGATGTTACTGTCAGTAACTACTGGCCTTGAAGCGAGAGACAAAAATGTTTCTAACTTCAGTAGCGCATCAAATTATGTGGATTCCAGTGGTACGTTCGATGGGAACCAAATTTATGCCGATGTAACTAACAATGGTCTATTCCTGGATTATCACATTTCTGGTGATTCAGCGTTAGAATGGCCTACAGGTACAGGAGCTCACTCAATCTTCCAATCCGCTTTGTGGATGGGAGCAACAGTGAATGGTTCTATTAGAGCAATCGTTGGAGATTATACACAAGACATGGGTCCAGGTCCATGGGGTGGTGACCCGCTATCAGCGGTTCACAGAATCTATAAAATAGAGAAATCTATGTTAGCTTCCCCCCTTGACTATGCTGACTTCCAAGAATGGCCAGTTGATTTTGGTGCACCTTGGGTTGACGTAGATGGTGATGGAGTTTATACTCCACTTCCAGGCGGAACTGATCACCCAGAATTCCTAGGAGACCAAGTACTTTGGTTTGTTAGTAATGATGGTGACCCAGCGTATAAATTGAATTTTGGAACATCACCACTAAACGTGGAGATTCAAACAACTATGTTTGGTTTTGATAGACCTGACGTATTTGGTGACATGGTGTTCTTAAAACAATTAATAGTTAATAAAGGTTCAGATGACTTAGTCGATACTTATATGGGACTATGGTCAGACCCTGACTTAGGATATGCCGGTGACGACTTTGTTGGTTGTGACGTAGCATTAGGTATGGGTTATGTTTGGAATGACGGTGTTGACAGTGTCTATGACAACTTAAGCATTGGTACTCCAGCAGCCGGGTATGACTTCTTCCAAGGTCCAATGGTAGATTGTGACGCAGGGGAAGACTGTTCAGTAGGTGCTAAAATGTTTGGCACTAATCACCCAGGTAAAAAGAACCTAAGTATGTCATCATTTGCATTCTATATTAATGGAGATGCGACATACACTGACCCTTCTGATGAAACAGAGGGTTATTATTACTTACAAGGTTTGAGAAAAGACGGAAGTGCGTTTCCAACTGCAATCGCGGGAGATCTATATGATCAACGCTTTTGTTTCTATGGAGACCCTAACGACGCCGCAGGACATAGTACTGCTAACCCTGTTGACGGAAACTACGCAGCTTCGGCTGATAGACGTTTCCTAATGAGTGTTGGTCCATTTACTATGGCAGCAGGCGATTCACAAGAAGTAGTGTTTGGTATTTTCCACGCTGCTGGTGGTGATGCGTTAGCTTCTGTAGCTTACCTAAAAGAAGTAGATGCCTTAGCACAAACAGCTTATGACATTGACTTTGCTTTGCCTGACTCACCTCCGTCACCAAATGTGACAGCGAGTGCGTTAGCAGATCAAGTTATATTAGTTTGGGACGATGTTCCTGAAAGCTATAATGTTTCTAGTGAGGTTGATTTAGATGCTAGTGGTAATCCTACTAACTTTGTATTCGAAGGATACAACGTTTATCAACATGAAACCGCATCAGGAGCTGGAAAAGAAAAACGACTAGCTACTTATGATATTGTAAATGGAATTACTGAAATTTATGATACCGTATTTGATGCTGGATTAGGTGAGAACATTAACATTAGAACACAGTTTGGATCAGACAGCGGATTAGCACACTTCGAATCTATCACAACAGATGGATTGAACGGTAATTCAAAACTGATCACAAATCGTTCTTATTATTATTCTGTAACCGCATATGGTTACAACGCGGACGGTATTCCAAAAACATTGGAAAGTAGTCCAACATATTTAACTGTAAGACCAGAAGTACCAAATACATTCGCTGCAGGTGACAATACAGCATCAGCAGGTGATGTAATTGTAACTGCACACACTGGACCGTCTCAAGGTTCTGTTGACGTGGTTGTAGTAGACGCTTCTGCTTTAACTGGTGATAGTTATACAGTAACAATGGACGATGCAATGCCAGATGGCACTGCAGCCGTTAATTGGACATTAACAAACGATGCAAGTGGTGCAGTATTAATCGCAAACAACCCAGTAGTGGGTGGTGTGAATACTGCGACAGGCGTTGAAGTTGGTCCAGGCGGAACTCCGGTTGTTGAAGGTATTCAATTGCTAGTAAATGGTCCTCAAGAAGACTTACTATCAGTAAGTGAATGGGATCACGGCTGGAAAGAAAACAACGTACTAAGAGACCCTGCGGTTTCTTATGTACCTTGGGCTAGTTTAGGTCGTACAGGATATATTATTGAAAATAGAGCAGGCCTACATTACTCTGCCCCTTATAATCGTGACTTTGACCGATTTAATTATTGGGAATCAGATGATGTTGAGCTTGACTTTAGTACTCCATCAGTAGGGTGGGATTACATTTATGAGTGGACCAATAGTATGGTTCCATTCTCAACATACAGACATAATTTTGCTACTGGAAACAAAGAGCAAATATATTCTGGATATTGGGATTATGATGGTAATCTTGACTTCGAGAACATCGGTGGTGTAATTGGAGGCGGATACTGGGCAGGCCCAGTGTTTGGTGCTAATTCTTGGGAACCAATCTACGCTTTTGTAGGTATGGTTGCATCTCCATATGACCCATCTAAGGTGTCACAATATCTTTCTGAAGACGACCTAACCACGTCAGGTGGTTGTGGTTGGGGATCAGGTGGTTGTGACAACACTACTACAAGCGGTGCACAAATCACGTACCCATATATGACAGCAACACTGTTTGGTGACTATCTGGGTTCAGGGGTATTACCAACTGAAGCAGGTTTTGCATACTGGGGTGGTTTCACAACTGCTAGTTCTGTAGTATGGCAAATGAGCAAACCAAATTCATCAGCAGATACGTTTACGTTTTCTACTGAGGGATTAGGTATGGCGGCTAATGCTTACGACCCAGCTCGTATTTCAGTATGGCCAAATCCATATTATGGATTTAATCCAGAAGAACGTGATGCGTTAGATCGTAGAGTGATGTTTAGTCACTTGCCTGAAGAAGGCGCTGCGACCATTCGTATATTTGCACTAGATGGTACACTAGTAAGAACAATTCACCACAATGATACAGCTTCACAGCATGCAACATGGGATATGAAGAATAACTTCGAATTACCAGTTGCTAGTGGAATGTATGTGGCACATGTAGAGACTAACCACGGAGATAAAATCCTGAAGTTAGCTGTAATTCAACCAGAACAACGTTTAGACGTTTATTAAGGAAAAGGAGAATATGAAAATGAAAAATACATTTAAAATCTTCCTTGGAGTCGCAGTGTTGGTTTCAGCACTAACTGCTGGTACAGTAAGATCGCAAGGTACCGCTGGTGCCTCGCAACTTCTTATCCCAGTTGGTACTGAAACAGTAGCTCTTAGCGGAACGAACGTTGGTACCGTATCTGGAGTAGATGCATTATTTACTAATGTAGCTGGTCTAGCAAGACACACTGGAGGTTTACAAGGAACAGTTTCAACCACATCTTACATTGCTGACATTGACGTCACATATGCAGGTATGGTTATGAGCATGGGCGAATCAGGAACATTTGGAATGACACTAAAGGCATTAGACTTTGGTGATATTCCAAAAACTACTTCATTTGCTCCAGAGGGAGATGGTCAAACATTTTCCCCTAGCTTTTTCACAGCGACAGCAGGATTTGCGAGAGCATTCTCTGATCGTGTTAATGTAGGTGTTGCAACAAAGTTGATTTCTGAGACAATCGAAGAAACATCTGCAACAGGATTTGCATTTGACGTAGGCGTCCAATACAAATTCCCAGACCAACCATTAACAATAGGCGTTGCTATGAAAAATGTTGGTAGTAGAATGCATTACGATGGTATTAATCTTGATCAGAACCTCACACCAGAGGGATCTGAATCAGGTGCATCATCTGAAACTTTTAGAATTGTTGCAGACAACTTTGCGCTGCCAACAAGTCTAGATCTTTCTGTAACCTACTCATTGCTTGATAAGTTAGATTTGAGCACAACTTTCACTAATCACTCATACCAATCAAATACTTTAGCAATTGGTGCTAAGTATTCGTTAGGTAGTGCTTGGGTGGGCGCAGCTACTACAATGACTGTAGGAGATGACTCACAACCGTCTGACGTTACTGACGCAGACTGGGAAGAGTGGAGCGGAACCAATTGGGGAGCTTCAATGGGTGCAGGTGTAACAGTGCCAATAGGCGACTACACAATGCATGTTTCATACGCTATGAGAACAGCAAACGAATACTTTGATGACCATAGCACTATGCAAGTTACCTTTGATTTCTAAACTGTTGAGTTAAGGATTCAAATTGAAAGGGGCTCTTTTTAGAGCCCCTTTTTATTTATAAGATATGTTAGCGTGGTACTTTATTTATTAAATAATAATTCAATATTACTCTGTAAATAATTAGATGGAATATTTTGACCTAAAAAATATCTACCATCCTTGTCATCAAAATGCATTTCCCAATGCAAATGAGCCCCTTTATTATTTCTTAAAGCCCCATCAGATGTGCCTGTATTTCCAGAAAACCCAATAATTGTTCCTTGCTCTACCCTCGCGCCCGGCACAATGCCTTCTGGGATGCTAGATAAGTGTGCATATACGCTAATAGTTCTAAATTTTTGAGTGATAGTATAGCCATGATCAATTACAATAGACTTCCCAAGCAATATATATTGATAAATGTCATCAGGAGTCTTACTAAGCTTTGCAGACGTGGCTAGAAGGGCATTATATGTATCAATATCAACATCATTGTGTTCCGGGTTGCTCCTTACCACAATACCATCAGAAACAGCGGTAATGGGCGTATTTAACGGTGCAGAGAAATCAATACCCTCGTGAATACCTGATCGATATTCTCTGTTAGCGTTTGGGAGTAAGTTAAGGATGGAGGGTACAAGATAATCTTTTGATGGCAGTTGAATTGTAGTTAACAGTTCAGAGCGATGTAGGTTAGTGTTTTCATCAACATAGAATAAAAAACTTTCTTTGGATGACAACAGCTCTGATTCTAAGTCAATAGATGCGGTAGGTGCCGCACAAGCACTTAACAACAAGGTCAATCCTATGTAATAGTTAATTTTCATTCTTATTGATAATATAAGATATTCCGTTATACATAAAACTTAGTTTAATAATAGAACCAGTATTTTTATCAATCCACACTTTTCGCAACGAACTATCTATTAAGGCAGCATTAATAAGATTTTTGTCATCAAGGTTAATATTTGTTTTTTTAATATCCATTCTATATAAGAGAGCCACTGTTTTTGCATTGTTCAGCAATATCTCTTCTTCTTCTGCAAATAAAAAACGCACATTAACAGTAATATTATCTAGGATAGGTATGTCTTCTACCCAAATGGTATCTAAAATATTTATTTTTTTATCAGACAGTAGCTGAACAACAAGGTTGTCACTACCGAAACTCTGATTTTTATATTCTATACCTTCTTTTAATAAAAAAGACCCAAAATTAACAGGTTGAATTGATATCTCGCTGTCTTCTAGTGTAATTGTGAAAGCTTTAAAGGCGTCATAGATAGAAACGTTATACTGTTTATCATTTCCAAGGATTGTGGAATGCAATAATAGGCATAAAGAGAGAACGGTTGTTATATAGTTATAATTCAATTTTAGAGCAGAATCACAGAGGCAATTATAAAATAAAGCGCAACACCCAATATATCAATTGCTGTTGTTACAAACGGTCCAGTTGAAATTGCTGGGTCAAAATTTAATTTTTTTAATATTAATGGAACGCTAGCTCCTACTGCAGTTGCAATAGTCATAGAGCAGGCTATACTTAACCCTATAACCATCCCAAGATTTTCTAATTCAGTTCCTGTAATAAATTCAGAAGCAAACCCAACCAATATTCCATAAATAATTCCTAAAATCCCCCCCACAATAATTTCTTTTGTGATAAGTGGAAGCGTATTAGCAATATCAACTCTTCCTGTTGCTAGTCCGCGTACTATAATAGTAGAAGATTGTGTACCAATATTGCCTCCAATACCAATAATGACAGGGATAAACGATGCTAGCACAATCATTTCTTTTAGAAGATGATCAAAATAGCCAATAATAGCTGCCGCACAAATTCCTCCAATTAAACTTGCAAAAATCCATGGAGCTCTTGATTGTGCATTCTCGATAGGAGATTTTAATAAAATATCTCTATCCTTGCCGACACCAGCCATTTGTAAGAAATCTTCAGATGCTTCTTCTCGAATAATATCTACCACATCATCTATGGTAACAATACCCAAAAATTTATTTTCTCTATTTACGACAGGCAGCGCTAGGTAGTTATAGTGTGCTACAGTTTTAGCTACTTCTTCCTGATCTGTTTCTGACGTGGCAGCATGAATATCTTTAATCATAATATCTTTTAATCTTTTAGTATTTTCTGATGTTACTAAATTTCTTAATGAAATAACGCCCACTAATTTTTCTTGATCATCTAAGACATAAACATAAAAAATCTTATCATTTTCCGGGAAGGCTTGCAGCTGCTTAATAGTTTCTTTGATAGTAGTGTTTTGATTCAGCGTAAAAGTTTCTTTAGTCATAATACTACCAGCACTATCGTCTGGATATGACATGATTTCTTCTACATCCTCTAAGTCTTCTATTTCAATTTTTTCTAAAATTTCTTTTTGTTTTTCTTCGGAAAACATACTAATAATTGCTGCTTGGTCGTTGGTATCTAAGTAAACAAACATTTTAGAGATATTGGTAGAGCTTTCATCGATGAGCATATTTTCAATTAACGTTTCATCTAATTCTTCTAACACTTTTGCTTTATGGTTAAAAGTAGGACATAAATTAAAGATAGTTTTTTGTTCAGAGCTTCCAAATCCTCTCATAAGAAGAGCTACATCGGCAGGATGTGTCTTGTGTAAAATCTTTGTTAAGTTTGTACCAGCCTTTCTTCTTAAAAGCCTTTGTATGGTTCTCCTTAACAAAGAAATTTCAGTGGAAAATATTGCTTTTTTCATTGTATTGGATTTTGTATAAATTAACTCTACTTTATAACAAATTAAAGATTAAGTAAATGGCTAAAATAACTAAACAATCAGAAAATTTTTCTCAATGGTATACTGATGTCATTTTAGAGGCAGACTTAGCAGATTATGGCCCAGTAAAAGGCACAATGGTTATCAAGCCATATGGATATTCTCTTTGGGAAAATATTAAGAATGTTTTAAATAATATGATTGAAGAGAGTGGACATGAAAATGCGTACTTTCCACTTTTTATTCCAAAAAGCTTTCTTGAAAAAGAAGCAAAACATGTTGAAGGTTTTGCAAAAGAGTGCGCAGTAGTAACCCATTCAAAGCTGATTTCTGAAGACGGTGTATTAACAGTGGATCCTAGTTCTAAACTAGAAGAAGAAATTATTGTACGCCCTACTTCTGAAACTATTATTTGGTATATGTTTAAAAAATGGGTGACATCCTATAGAGATTTACCAGTAAAAATTAATCAATGGGCTAATGTGGTGCGCTGGGAAATGCGTACAAGATTATTTTTAAGAACATCAGAATTTTTATGGCAAGAAGGTCATACTGCACACGCCACCAAGGAAGAGGCGTTAGAAGAAACGCTCATGATTGTTGATATATATAAATCTTTATTTGAAGACCACCTTGCTATTCCAACTATGATTGGAAGAAAGTCTAATATGGAAAGATTTGCAGGGGCAGATGAAACCTATTCCATCGAAACGATGATGAGAGATAAAAAGGCATTACAAGCAGGCACTTCCCACTATTTGGGTACAAATTTTGGTACTGCATTTGATGTAAAATTTCAGAGTAAAGAAAACAAAGAACAGCCAGTGTTTGCAACAAGCTGGGGAGTGAGCACTCGCATGGTCGGAGCGTTGATTATGGTTCACGGCGATGACAAAGGATTAAAAATTCCACCTAGAATTGCCCCACATCAAGTAGTCATTATACCTATTAATCCCAAAAATGAAGAAAAAGAAAAATTTGATAATTTTGTTGATACAATTTATAACAAACTAAAAAATGATAGTATTAGATGCTCGATTGATAATTCAAACAATAGCCCAGGATTTAAGTTTAACAACTGGGAATTAAAAGGCGCCCCACTACGCATTGATATTGGGTTAAAAGAATTCCAAAATAATAAAGTTACCGTTTGTAGAAGAGATACGGGCGAAAAAGAAGAGATATCACCAGACCAATTAAGCCAACTTTCATCAACCTTAGAAGATATTCAAAAAGATATGTATAATTCTGCGAGCACTTTTTTAGAGGAAAATACGTTTGAATTAAATGATTATAGTGAATTCAAAAAACTACTCTCTGAAGAGAATTGTTTCATCAAAGCATATTGGGATGGGTCGGATGCCTCAGAACTAAAAATCAAACAAGAAACAAAAGCTACTATTCGCTGTATTTTAGAAGATGTAAATGATCCTGATTTAAAATGTATTTTTTCTGGTAAGCCAGCAAAGCATCTTGTAGTTTTTGCAAAAGCATATTAATTACTATGAAAAACCTACTATTTTATTCTCTATTAATTTGCTTATCATATCTTTTGTTATGGCCAGTTCCAATAAAGCCAGTATCTTGGGAGTCTCCTGCTCCGCCATCAATGACAGGCGTGTATGAGAAAAATGATTATTTAAAAAATATAGAGATCTTTTGGGAAAACGACGGACATTATGGACCGGAAGACATCGCAATTCATGATGATAATTTATATGTGGGATATCATGATGGACTTATTATGCGCTCTGATGGGGAGTTTTACAATACTAATGGCCGTCCTCTTGGAATGGTGTTTGATGCTGATAATAATCTAATCGTTGCAGATGCGATTCAAGGACTGATATCAATCAATCAAAACGGTATTGCTACCATCCTTTCAACAAAATCTGATTCAGATGGCATTCCGCTCAGCTTTGCAGATGATTTAGATATTGCAACCGATGGGAAAATTTACTTTTCTGATGCTTCAGATAAATTTGGATATGGGGAAGATCAAATTGAAGTAATGGAACATACACCAAACGGAAGATTGTTAGTTTATGATCCCGAAACCAAACTTACGACTACACTACTTGATAATTTATATTTTGCGAATGGGGTTGCTGTAAGCCCCGACGATTCTTTCGTTTTATTTAATGAAACATTTATGTATAGAATACAAAAATATTGGCTTAAAGGAGCAAAAGCCGGCACATCAGAAATTATTATGGAAAACTTACCTGGTTTTCCAGATAATATCTCTTCGAATGGAAAAGGAATTTATTGGGTGGCGCTTTTTACAGTAAGAAATGATTTTATTGACCAAACAGCAGATAAGCCTTTTCTTAGGAGTCTAGCCTTGCGATTACCAGAATTTTTACAGCCCCAGCCAGAACCCTATGCATTTATTTTAGGAATTGATGATAGTGGCAATGTTTTACATAATCTTCAGTATGGTGCTAGCGATGCTTATTCACCCATAACAAGTGCCAAACAGTATGGTGACTATTTATATTTTGGCAGCCTTACTCATGAAGGTTGGGGTAAAATAGAAGCTCCAAAATGAAAATTTCTACGCCGGGCATTGTCTTAAAAACCAGCTTATTTAAAGAATCGAGCATTATTGTTAGACTTTTCACTCTAAAACGAGGTAAGTCTTCTTATGTTATTAAAGCAGCAATGCGACAAAAATCTCCCCTTAAAGCCATATATCAACAAATGAATGAAGTAGAAGTCAACTACGTTCACAACAATAAAAGACAATTACAGCCCATATACGACTCTAAAATCATAAATAATTGGGATAATATTAATACCGACCTTAGAAAAACTATTCTTTGTTTATCTATGATAGAAATGATTGATAAGGGATTTGATGAAACTACATCAGACCAGAGCACATACTACTTGATTAAAAATATATTAGAATATTTTAATGTATCTGATCATGGCTATAACAATGCTTTTTATTTTTTCCTTATACACTTCTTAAGTAATACTGGATATAGTATTATTGATGCCGATGAACACCCTATTATTAAAAGATATATTACAAAAGAGCCAAATTTACTAGACCAATTAAAAGAAATATATAATTCTGATTTTGTTGATAAAAAAAATGCAAATATAGAATTTGGTTACAACAAAAAAACCATGGCTAACTTTATATCAGATTTAGTTAGATATCACTTACCGGATATTAAATCATTTAGTGTGGCGAAGGAGATATTTAAATCTTCTTAATTATTCAACTTTAAAAACTTTTTCACCAGGTTTGACCATTCTAAATTTTTCTCTAGCAATTTTTTCAATATACTGTTCATCAAATTCTAGCCTTTCAGCTTCTTTTTCAAGAGAAGCAATTTGTTTGCGCAAAGAGTTGATGTCTTGTTGGATTTCAATTTTTTCTTTTTTTAGATTCCAAAGAGCAATGAATCCTCGATCGCTAAATAACAGTAAAATGATACACCCCATAGCTAAGCAAGCGAATAAAACATTGGTGAGGGATATGGTTTTAAGATTCATAATCTACTTATTTAATAAAAGAAAAACTTTTACCAAACCTTGGATTCTTTAACCCTTCTTCAATTCTTAATAACTCATTATACTTGCTGGTTCGATCTGATCGACATACAGAACCTGTTTTAATTTGACCACCACCCATTGCTACTGCAAGATCAGCAATAAACGTATCTTCAGTTTCTCCAGATCGATGGGAAATAATAAATTCACAGTTATTTTGTTTTGCTATATCGATTGCTTGAATTGTTTCTGATACAGTGCCAATTTGGTTAAGCTTAATCAAAATGCTATTAATAGCATTGTCTCTAATAGCTTTCTCTAGCTTTCTTGGATTGGTCACAGTTAAATCATCCCCAACAATTTGAATTTTTTTGCCTAAAGCGCCATTCATTTCCGTCCAACCATTCCAATCATTTTCATCTAAGCCATCTTCAATGGATATGATAGGATATTGAGTTATTAGGTCGTCATAGAATTTTATCATACCATCGGCGTCTAACACCTTATTGTCAATTTTTAGATTGTATTGCCCTGAATTATAAAAGCTTGAAGCTGCAACATCTAAAGCCAAGAAAACATCTTTTCCAGCTTTATAATTAGATTTTTCTATAGCGTTTAGCAACAATTCTATAGCATGTTCATTAGATTGTAGTCGAGGGGCAAACCCTCCTTCATCACCCACCGTTGTGGATAAACCCAAGTTTTTTAATTCGCTCTTTAGTGTATGAAATATTTCTGATCCCATTCTAAGTGACTCTGAAAAAGATGTTGCTCCACAAGGGAATAACATAATTTCTTGGATATCAGAACCTCTATCAGCATGCATGCCACCATTGAGCACATTAATCATTGGTACAGGCATTCTAAAGCTGTCTTTATTTAAATAAAGATAAAGAGGTTGGTTATAAAATTTTGCTGAAACTACGGCACATGCCATTGATATACCTAGAATGGCATTTGCACCATAATTACTCTTATTCGGCGTACCATCAATTTCCATTAATAAGCTATCTATTTCGCCTTGATTATCAGATTTTTTGTTAATTAATTGTGGTTGAAAAATATTTATTACATTGTTTACAGCTGTATGCACTTCTTTGCCATGAAACCGAGTTTTATCCAAATCTCTTAATTCAAGAGCCTCAAATTCGCCGGTAGATGCTCCAGAAGGGACAGCTGCTTTACCGATAATACCGCTAGCGCATACTTCCACTTCTATCGTCGGGAAACCCCTAGAATCAAGTATTTGTCTAGCATGTATTTTTTCTATAATTGGGCAGCTATTTTTTTTCATCTTTAAAGTTACTTCTTATTGTGTTTATATGACATATTTCAATACTAATTCTAATGAATTAATCATTTTTTACATAAATAATCTTTTTTTATATACTGAATAAAAATCTTGATTCATCGGGGAAAAGAGCCTATAATTATAAAAAAGATGAATAAAGAAAACTTTTTTAAAAGATTTAATCATATTGACATGATTAATAATGGGGGTAAAAATCCGCTCTTTAGTGCGGGGATTTACCTTTTTTAACTAGTTAATAACTAATCAAGGAGGAATAACATGGCTTCATGGGATTCACTAATTACGAGTACGTTAAGTGGTTTAACAGGTGTAGTAAAAGCTGCAATTATATTTTTTGTATTTGCAAACATACTATTTTCAACTGGAATGGATCCACTAGGCGGAATTATGAATTTGGTTGATACTTTTCTAAATGGTGGCGTTACAGGATTGCTAGTACTAGTAGTCTTTTTATCGTGGCTATAAAATAGAACCGTATTACACTAACAAAAAAGTAAGAGCTCCACACATTAGTGCGGGGCTCTTATAAAGAAAAGTTTGGAGGACAAACAAGATGAATAATGTAATGAAAACAATCAACGATGCTCTAAGTTCATTAACAGGGTTGTTGATTAATGTGATTGTTGCTGGTACTATTATCGGTATTTTATATGATGACATTTTTGGTGTTATCGCAGGTATTGGTAGTGCAGTTGCTGCAATTGGTGACGGTGGCGTTGCTGGGTTAGTGACAGTAATGATTGTCGCAATGTGGAAAAAATAATTTTTTAATATAACTCTCTACATTGACTTAAAATAAAAAGGGCTCAATTTTTGAGCCCTTTTACGTTATATTTATAATAATTTTATGCTATGAAATTATTAACCCTTCCACGCTATATTTTCCCCATATTTTTTTTGTTGTCTATTCTTATAGCAAACAACCAACAAACTATTACTATTTTAGGAGAAAATAATAATTTTCTTGGCAAAGCAGATGTTCTTAAAAAAGCTCAATATTATCTTTCAGTAAATGATTTTGGAAGAATTATTGGTAGTGGATCGTTCGTCAATAGTAAAACAGAAAAAATCGTTATTTATATAGACAATTTAAAGATCAAATTATCAAGCAATATTGCATTTATTATCATTGATGACAAGGTATACCAAATGGGAAGCAAATTGATTAAAAGCAATGATGAATATTATGTTCCAATAGATGATTTTTTTAACATATTATCAATTCACGGTTCAGATAACCACTCTATAGACTATACTACAATGTCTATTGCGCTTAATTCTAAAATAAAAAATATAGCAAAACCAGTTGCTACGGTTGATTTAACGAAAGAAAAAAATAAATGGGAATTTAATACCATTATTATTGACCCCGGTCATGGCGGAAAAGATCCAGGTTCAATAGGATACAAAGGTACGAAAGAAAAAGATATTACACTTGACGTAGCAAAACGTTTGGCAAAAAAAATACAAAAAAATTTAAAAGTTAAAACTATTTTAACTAGAGATGAAGATGTGTGGATGAGACTTCAAGATAGAACAAGGCTTGCAAATGACAAGAATGGGAGGTTGTTTATTAGCATTCATGCTAATTCAGTTGATGATCGTAGAGCAAACGGTTTTGAAACCTATATGATTGGTACTAACAAAAATGCAGCTGCAGTTAGAACCGCCGCTAGAGAGAACGCTGTGCTTGACCTTGAAGGCACTAATTCAGCAAAATTAACAGATGAAGATTTAATTACAGCTACTATGGCACAGTCTGGTTTTGCAAAGCAAAGCGAACAATTTGCTGCATTGGTGCAAGAAGAAATGGATAAAAGGGTGCAAAGTAAAAATCGAGGAGTAAAACAAGCTGGGTTCTATGTTTTAATGGGCGCTTCAATGCCTAACGTTTTAATTGAACTGGGTTTTATATCAAATCCTAATGAAGAAAAAAAATTGAATAGTTCTAGTTATAAAGATATGCTTGCCACGTCTATTTACTACGCTATTTTGAAATATCAGAAAATATTAAATGATTAATCCGGCTTTAGAGTTTTTATATGGACTTCATAACCGCGGAATAAAATTAGGCCTTCAAAACATTGAAAGTTTTTTAGAAATCTGTGGAAACCCACATAAAGAAATTCAAACAATTCATTTAGCAGGGACTAATGGCAAGGGCTCAACTGCGTCTATTATTTCAAAAATTTTACAAAAAAATGGGTATAAAGTAGGACTGTATACTTCTCCCCATTTAATACATTTTAATGAAAGAGTAAGAATTGACGGGGTTCCTATACCCAATGAATCCATCATAGAGTTTATTGAAAAACATAAACAGACCTTAATTGATAGTTCGATTACATTTTTTGAAGCAACCACGGCTTTAGCTTTCGAATATTTTGCAAAACAAAATGTAGATATTGCTATTATCGAAACTGGGCTTGGGGGCAGGCTGGACTCTACTAATGTCTTATCCCCTATTCAGACTATTATTACAGAGATCCATTACGATCACACACATATTCTAGGCGATTCTATTGAAGAAATTACTGCTGAAAAATGTGGAATTTTTAAAAACAACACCCCCTCTATAACAATTAATTCAGATAAGCGTGTTATAGACACTATCAAAGAACATGCGTCTCTAAAGAATAGTGAAGTGTCATTTATTGAAAAAGAAGACATTATAGCTGAGAATCAAACACCAGAATCAATTAGTTTTCATTATGGTAGCCAGCGTTTTTCTTTACCTCAGGCAGGTTCATATCAAACACAGAACGCTATACTAGCAATCAAGACATGCCAAAAGAATTTTAATGAACTAACAGAGAAAGATATTCAGCTAGGATTAGATCAGTGGTGCTGGCCAGGAAGAATGCAATTAATGAAACCAGATTTTTTCTATGATGTGGCGCATAATAGAAATGGCATTGGGATTCTTGTAAAAGATTTAAAAAAAATCTACAATAAAAAGCCCATAGGAGTATTAGTGGTAAAAAAAGACAAAATTAACCCCGAGCTAATAGAGATTTTTTCCAAATCATTTGATAGGCTTATTATTTCTACTATTCCTTCTAAAGATATTCTGAATAAAGAAGAAATAACCAATAATCCATTATTACAAAAATTTGAATTTATAGACAATTTACACGAAGCTATGGTAACAATAGATAGAGTAGAATATTCTGGTGGAAAAGTTGTTTTTGGAAGTCATTACATTGCAAAAGACGTGTATAATTTTTTTGATTTTTCCTTTGACAATGGTGTCATATGATGTAATTTGCGTTTCAAGGTGTTTTCCCCCTAGAAGTACATTTCACAATTAATAAGAGGAACTAATGAAATTAACCGATTTAAAAGAAAAAAAATTAACGGACTTAAAAGAAATTGCAAAAACAATGGGCATAGAAAAAATTTCTACGCTTTCAAAAGACGAGCTAATGCAGGCTATGGTTAGCGCTGCTCCAGCTGAAAAGAAAGAAGAAGTGCCAAAACCAGAAAAAGTCACTGAAAAAAAAGAAGCTCCAAATAATGCGCCTCACCAGAGCCAAGGAAGCGAAAAAAGAGCGGCAGGAGTTTTAGAAATTTTGCCTGATGGTTATGGATTTTTAAGAAGCGTGAATGATAATTATTTACCTGGCCCAGAAGATATTTATGTTAGCCCATCACAAATTAAACGATTCAAATTAAAAACAGGCCATTTTGTTGAAGGCAGTACTAGAGCTCCAAAATCTAAAGAAAGATTTCATGCATTATTAAAATTGGATAAAGTAAACGATATAGATCCAGAAAAAATAAGAAATCTGAGATCTTTTGATAAATATACCCCGTTACATCCAAACGAGAAATTTAATCTATCTAATACCAGCGATATGTCCATGAGAATCATGGATTTAGTTTGTCCTATTGGTAAAGGCCAACGTGGATTAATTGTGGCACAACCTAAAACAGGAAAAACTATTCTCATTTCTAAGATTGCGAATGCCATTAGAAGAAATCACCCAGATACAATTTTAATCATTTTATTGATTGATGAAAGACCTGAAGAAGTAACAGAAATGAAGCGTAGTGTAGATGCCGAAGTTATAGCTTCTACGTTTGATGAAGGACCAGAGAGACATGTACAAGTGTCAGATATGGCGCTTTACAAAGCACAACGCTTAGTAGAATGTGGGAAAGACGTTGTAATTTTACTTGATAGTCTTACACGTTTAGGTAGAGCACATAATGCTGTGATTCCTCATAGTGGAAAGATTTTGTCAGGTGGAGTTGATTCAAATGCCTTAAGAAAACCAAAGAAATTCTTTGGAGCAGCTCGTAATACAGAGGAAGGCGGTAGCTTAACTATTATTGCTACAGCCCTAATTGATACGGGTAGTAAAATGGATGGCGTAATTTTTGAAGAGTTTAAAGGAACTGGTAATATGGAACTTGTTTTAGATCGCGAACTTAGTGATAGACGTATTTATCCAGCATTTAATATTGTGAAATCTGGTACTAGAAAAGAAGAGCTTCTTCTATCTCCACAACATATATCTAGAATATGGATTTTAAGAAAAATGTTGGGAGAAATGAGCACAGAGCAAGCAATGAACTTTATGTCAGAAAGAATGAGAAGAACTAAAACAAATCAAGAATTCCTTGATTTAATGAGTCAATAATATGTCCATATCGTTATCAAGATTAGTTGATAAGATCAAACCATCCTTTACATTGCAGATGACAGCTAGAGCTGCCGCCTTAAGAGCTAAAGGTGTAGATGTAATCAATTTTGGCGTTGGCGAACCAGACTTTAATACACCTGCACATATTATAGAAGCAGGAAAAAAAGCAATGGATGATGGCTATACTAAATATACGCCAGGTTCTGGAATGTTAGAGCTAAAAGAGGCTATCCAAACCAAAGTAAAGAATGATACCGGTATCTTATATGATACTAACCAGATTATTGTATCGAACGGTGGTAAACAATCATTATCTGTAGCATGCCAAGCACTCTTTGAAGAAGGCGATAAAGTCATTATTTTTTCACCCTACTGGGTTTCTTTTCCAGAGTTTGTACGATTGTCAGGTGCTGAACCTCTATTGGTAGATACTTTGGCGTCTAAACAATTCGAACCTGATTTTGATGATTTATATAAAAAAATTGTAGGTGGATATGATTTCAAAACAGTTGATCCTTCTATTAAGGGTATAATTATTAATTCGCCTAGCAATCCTACGGGCGGTGTTTGGTCCGACGAGGCAATTATAAAGATGTTAGAGATTAGTAAAGCCAATAATTGGATTGTGATTTCTGATGAAACATACGAAGAGCTAGTTTATGATAGAAAATTTACCGCTATCGACACTTTAAATGATGTTGGCGCTGAAGTATTAACTATCAGAAGCATGTCAAAAACATATGCTATGACCGGATGGCGTATTGGTTATGCTATTGCAAATGAAATTATTGTAAAGGCAATGTCTAAAATTCAAGGACAAACAACATCTTGCCCCAATGCAATTGGTCAAAAAGCGTCTGTTGCTGCTCTTTTAGGAGATCAACAACCTATATTAGATATGAAAAATAAATTTCAAGAAAGACGCCAGGTTATGTTTGATGCTCTAAACAGTTTAGATGGCGTAACATGTGATATGCCCGGAGGAGCATTTTATATGTTTCCTGACTTCTCATCCTACCTTAATAAGGCAACAAAAGATGGTAAAATTTTACGCGACACTTTCGACCTTTCTGATTATATTCTCGACACTGCACGCGTAGTAACAGTTGCAGGAGATGGTTTTGGAGCAGAGGGTTATTTAAGGTTATCTTTTGCAACAAGTAGTGAAATCATCAAAAATGGAATTAAAAGAATAAAAGAAAGTTTAAAAGAATTAAAATGAAAAAAGATACACATTCAGAAGAATATAGGCTCGTTGTCTTCGAAGATAGTTCATGTAACTATTCTTTCTTGACGCGATCTACTGTCAAAACAGATAAAACTGTTAAATGGGAAGACGGAAAAGAATATCCGTTATTTAAATTAGATATTTCGGATCAGTCACATCCTTATTATACAGGGCAACGTACATTAGTAGATACTGCTGGAAGAATTGAAAAATTCAACCGTAAGTACAATAAAAAAGCTTCTTAAACATTTTTTATTAATAAATTTTTAATCTATGGACATCTTATCTAAAGCAAACAGTACTATTGTAGAATATGACAATATCATGGAAGAAATGATAAATCCTTCCAATGTCTTAGATCAAGATAAACTAACTACCCTTTCAAAACAAAAAAGTGCTATACAAGAAGTATACGATTTAAGTGTTCAATTTGTTGCACTTACTAAAGAACATAAAGAATTAGAAGCCTTAGAAAGTGATCCAGATTATGCAGAGTTAATTAAAGAAGAAAAAATTGCTTTAAACGCCCAGCTACAAAAAATTGAAGATGCTTTAATTAAAATATTAATCACAGACGATCCAAATGATAATAAAAACGCTATTATTGAAGTCAGGGCTGGTACTGGAGGAGATGAAGCTGCGTTATTTGTAGCTGATTTATTCAGGATGTATTCAAGGTATGCTGAAAAAAATAATTTATCTATTAATGTTATGGATATGCATGAAACAGGCGTAGGGGGATTAAAGTCTGTAATTTTTAGCGCAGAAGGTAATAAGGCTTACGGTATTTATAAGTACGAAGGAGGCGTCCATAGGGTCCAAAGAATTCCAAAAACAGAATCTGGAGGTCGTGTACATACTTCAGCAGCTACAGTTGCAGTTTTGCCGGAGGCAGAAAAGGCAGAGTTAGACATTAATGAAGCAACAGATATTAAGGTTGATACTTATCGTGCCAGCGGAGCCGGTGGACAGCATGTTAATAAAACTGAGTCTGCTATTAGACTTACACATATCCCAACAGGATTAGTAGTAACTTGTCAAGATCAAGCCTCACAACATAAAAATAAAGCTTCAGCGCTAAAGGTTTTAAGAGCAAGATTATTTGCCCTAGAAGAAGAAAAACTTAATAAAGATAGAGCTGAAATGCGTAAAAGCTTAGTATCTACAGGAGATCGTTCAGCAAAAATTAGAACATATAATTTCCCACAAGGACGTATTACCGATCACAGAATAAATTATACCACCCATAAATTACAAGTCACCCTTGAAGGAGATTTAGATCATATTATAGAGCAACTAAAGCTCGCAGAGGATAATTCTAAGATTAACTAATATGCATTCCAATTATCTATTGATTGATTTTTTTAATAAGCAATTAGTGGACCTTAAAAAAAATAAGATAGATGAATATAAGCAAAAATCAGAAATGATTATTGACGCTGTATTGGGTATATCAAAAGCTGAATTATATATTAGAAATCATTTTATACCTAACGATCAATTAAAAAAACTAGAACAAGCCTTTTCAATGTTGTTAGAAGATATGCCGGTGCAACATATTATTGGTAAAACCCATTTTTATGAAGATAGTTTTTTTACCCCCCCTGGTATTTTTATACCAAGACCAGAAACAGAATTATTGATTGATTGTATTCAAAATGATTTTGAAAGTTTGTCAGAAAAAACCGTATTAGACATAGGATGTGGTAGTGGGTGCATAGGAATCACTCTTGCTAGCTTATATAAAAATTTTGATGTAACGGGAATCGATATCTCAAATAAAGCGATTAATATTGCTACTAAAAATGCAAAGCAACTCAAAGTGACTAATATAAACATCATAAAGCAGAATATTTTTGATATGAAACCTAAAAAATTTGATATTATTGTAAGCAATCCCCCCTATCTTGGGATTAGCGAGATTTCAAATTTGGATAATACAGTTAAAAATCATGATCCATTAGAAGCTTTATCTGATGAAGGGGATGGATTAAAATTTTATAAGCATTTTATTGATAGTATATCTGAATTGTTAAAAAGTAATGGTTCTATGTATTTTGAGATACCTAAATCTACAATTACAAATCAAATCATTGATATGATTCATAATAATAGCAATATTGAGAGTATATTTTTTAAAGATTTAGAAGGAAATTACAGAGTAATTAAGGTATTTTTTAAAAAGTAATGAAAAGCGAATTTATACACCTACATAACCATTCAGACCATAGTTTATTAGATGGTGCACAGAATATTAATTCTATATTAGAAACTATGGATGACTTAAGCATGGATTCTGTGGCGCTTACTGAACATGGGAACTTATTTGGTGCCATCTCATTTTATAAGCAGGCAAAAAAGAATAATATTAAGCCTATTATTGGATGTGAAGTTTATGTTGCCAAAGGTAGCAGCTTAACAAAAGATAAATCTGGCGGGATGGGCAACTATAATCACCTAGTATTAATTGCACAAAATTTAAAAGGCTATCAAAACTTAATGAAGATTGTAACCCACGGCTATCTGGAAGGGTTTTATTACAAACCTAGAGTAGATTTAGAGATTTTAAAAAAATATAATGAAGGCATTATATGTATGTCAGCTTGTTTAAAAGGAAGCTTACCAGAAGCGCTTTTATACAGCGGTTATGATAGAGGAAAAGCTGTTGCAGAAGAGTATTCAAGTATCTTTCCGGGGCGATATTATATTGAATTACAAAATCATGGCATTCCAGAAGAAATACAAAACATACAATTAGCCTCAAAGTTGGCTAAAGATATGGGGCTACCAACTATTGCAACCAATGATGCACACTATGCTAGAAAAGAACACCACGTTGCACATGACGTACACATATGTATTGGAACAGGCAAACAGTTGAGTGATACCAAAAGATTAAAATATCATGGGAATGAATTCTATTTTAAATCACAAGATGAAATGTTTTCTTTGTTTAAAGAATTCCCAGAAGCTTTAGAAAATACACGCGCCATTACAGACAGTATTGATTTAGATATACCAATGGATGATTACCATCTGCCCTGGTATCAAATTCCTAAAGGGTCTGATTCAAAAGATGTGGATGATTACTTAAAGTTATTGTGTAAAGAAGGTATGAAACAAAAATTTGATGATCACACAGAAGAAATGGAAACAAGATTAAGCTATGAACTGTCTGTGATTAAAAAAATGGGATTTGCAAGTTACTTCTTAATTACAGCAGACTTCGTTCAATATGCTAAGAAAAACAAAATCCCAGTAGGGCCAGGTAGAGGTTCTGCTCCTGGAAGTCTTGTTTCATATTGCCTAGATATCACCAACATTGATCCCTTAAAACATAATTTAATTTTTGAACGGTTTTTAAATCCGGATAGAATTAGTTTGCCAGACATTGATATTGATTTTTGCGTTGAACGTAGAGGCCAGGTTATTGACTATATTAAAAGTATATATGGTGATAAATCTGTAACACAAATCATTACATTTGGTAAAATGAATGCGCGTGGAGTAATTAGAGATGTAGGTCGTGTGATGGGCTATCCTTATTCTGATGTAGATAAGATTGCAAAGATGATTCCAGAAGGCCCAAATATTACATTAGATAAGGCACTTAAAAAAAGCTCAGAATTACGCACCACATCACAGACTTCCCATAAAGATTTATTAGATAATGCTAAGGTATTAGAGGGAATGACTAGGCATGCATCAATTCATGCTGCTGGAGTGGTAGTAGCGCCAGGTAATTTAACAGATTTTGTACCTTTATATAAATCTTCCCAAGGAGATATTACCACACAATACGACATGAAGGAATTAGAGTCTGTAGGGCTTTTAAAAATGGATTTTCTTGGTTTAAGAAATTTGACAGTTATTGATAAAGCTATAGAATTAATTAAAGAAAGATTAGATAAAGATATTGATATCAATACTGTACCGATGGATGATCCTAAAGTATATGATCTTTTTGCAAAAGGATTAACAGTTGGAGTATTTCAATTTGAATCTTCGGGTATGCGAGACTTTCTTAAAAAGTTAAAGCCAACAGGAATTGAAGGACTAATTGCCATGAATGCACTTTATAGGCCTGGTCCGATGCAAAATATTGATCGTTATATTAAAAGAGCACACGGCGAAGAAAAAGTAGAGTATGTTCATCCCCTACTTGAAGAAGCATTGAAAGAGACGCATGGAATTATAGTGTATCAAGAGCAAGTTATGCAAATTGCTAATATTATCGCTGGCTTTACACTTTCAGAAGCGGATGAAATGAGAAGAGCTATCGGTAAAAAAATTCGCTCTTTAATGGATAAGATGGCAGAAAAATTTGTTGAAGGAGCTGTCAAAAATGGATTAACAAAAGCAAAAGCAAAACAAATTTTTGAATTAATTGATAAGTTTGCACAGTATGGATTTAATAAAAGCCATTCTGTGGCGTATTCTTATATTGCATATCAAACGGGTTGGCTTAAAACACATTATACGGTAGAATTCATGTCTGCAAATTTAACTAGTGAGATGACTAACACTAATAGAGTTGTAGTATTAATCAATGAATGTCGAAAACTAAATATTAAAGTCAACGCACCAGATATCAATAAATCTGGTATTAATTTCATTCCATTAAATGATAAAGAAATATCTTTTGGATTGAACGCTATTAAAAATGTAGGGATTAAGGCGTTAGAGCAATGCATAAGGACTAGAAAAGAGCAAGGAGCTTTCACATCTATCTTTGATTTCGTAACAAAAGTAGATCAGCGTTTAGTTAATAAAAAAGTATTAGAGAGTCTTATATTGGCGGGGGCTTTTGATTCTATATCTCCTAATAGAGCACAATTATTTGAATCCGTAGATAGTGCTATTAGTTATGGGCAGCAGGTAGACAAAGCATCAAATAAAGATCAAATTGATTTATTTTCTAATGAAGACAATCTAGTTAAACAGCCTAATTTACCAAATATAGAAGATTGGGAGAACCAAGAAAAACTAAGCAAAGAAAAAGAAGTTTTAGGTCTGTATGTATCAGGAAATCCATTGTTAAAATATGCTGATACATTAGAAGAATTAAGTAATTATGATTTTACTGAGAAAAAATATTTAAAAGAAGATAGTCTAATTAGAATTGGTGGAGCAGTATCTAGCTTTAAGCTCCATTATGATAAAAAAAATCAACCAATGGCATTTTTTAATTTAGATTGTTTAGGAGGTCAAGTAGAAGCAATTATTTTTCATGACGCGTTTGCAAAATATAAAGAAATTATTAATGAAGGCAATATTGTATTCTTAGTAGGAAACTCTACATCACAAAATGATTTTTCTGATTTAAAAATTATAGTAGATGAGGTTGTACCTATTAATCATGCAAAAAAAGTTTTAAAATTGAAAGAAATCAATATAAAAATTGGGAAAAATGTTACCAAAGCTACTATAGCTGAAGTACACAAGCATGCTATGGACAATTCAGGACAAAGCCTGTTTGTTGTACACATGAATAACGAAGATGGATCTTCACGTAAAATTATATCAAAGAAAATCAGAGTATCCAGCAGTAATCATTTCCTTATTATGTTAAGAGATTTATTAGGGGAATCAAACGTCTGGATTAGTTAAATTCTATCTATTATGAGCTTAAATCCACCAATTAGAATTTTAATGGCAAAGCCAGGTCTTGATGGACATGACAGAGGTATTAAAGTGCTTGCTGCCGCTTATCGTGACGCAGGTATGGATGTCATTTATCTTGGGCTTCGTCAAACCCCTGAAAGCATTGTTAGGGTTGCCATTCAAGAAGGCGCAGATGTTATTGCATTATCTATCTTGTCTGGTGCGCACATGACTATTTTTACCAAGGTTATGAAATTGATAGAAGATTCTAAATTAGAAAATGTATTAGTAACTGGTGGAGGTATTATTCCAGAAGAAGATAGTGAAGCATTATCTAAGATAGGCGTAGGAAAATTATTTGGACCCGGAACCCCAGTTAGGGTTTCTTTAGAATATATTGAGCAATGGGTTAAAGAACATCGAAGATGATTGTAAACATTCATAGTACTTATCTTAAAGGCGAAAAAGCTTTTAATAGCAAAAAATTTATAGAAGCAAAAAAACATCTTGTATCAGTAGTTGAACATGACGCAAATTATTATGCTGCTTATCTTTTATTGTTTGAGATTCTCAACAATTCCCAGTCTGCTTTATTGAAAACAGTAGTAAAAGAACTAAAAAGATTGAATCCAAAAATTGCTCTCGATTACAAACCTGTTTCTAGACCTAGAAAAACTAAAAAAGATACTAGTATTGTGACAATTTCATATATCAAATTAATGATACAACAAGGTAAAGCTATACAAGCAAAAAGAAGTTTGAATGCTATTATTAATCATGCAAAAACAAAAAAACAAATTTTAGAAGCCGAAACACTATTAAAGACTCTTAATAAAAAAAAGGATCAAAAATGAGTACAGAATATTTTACAAGAAGACAAGATAAGTTGCGTACAGTATTAGCAGAAAAAAATGTAGATGGAATGTTAGTCACCAACCTTACTCATATCAGATACCTGTGTGGATTCACCGGTTCTAGCAGTTCTTTGTTGATGGGTCCTGATAGTTGTGAGTTTATTACAGACGGTAGATATGTTTTTCAATCTAGAAATGAAGTTAAAGGTGCTAATATTACCATTGATAGCATCCCACACTTACAAGTAATAAAGAATAATAATTTTTTATCAAGAGGGTTAAAAATCGGATTTGCTGGCGAATGTGTTTCTCATCAAATGTTTTCAGATATTAGTACGATCTTACCACATGTGACATGGGAAAACATTGTCGGATGCGTAGAAACGCTAGCGATGGAAAAAGATCATAAAGAAATTGAAGCAATTAAAACCGCAGTAGAGATTACTGATACAGCCTTTGCTGAAGTATTCCCAATGATAAAGATTGGTGTAGAAGAGCAGACAATTAGTAATCAGCTATCTTTTCTTTATCGTAAGTACGGAGACTCTGATGCTGATGCGTTTGCACCTATTGTTGGTAGTGGACCTCATTCAGCTATGCCACACGCAAGACCAACGGATAGAAAAATTGGTCCAGGAGAATTAGTAGTTATTGATTCTGGAGCAAAGTATGCAGGCTATCATGCAGATATGACGCGTACAGTTGCTACTAAAGGCTATTCAGAAAAGCAAAAAGAGATTTATCACATCGTATTAGAAGCTCAATTAAAAAGTATCGAAGGAATTAAAGCAGGAGTTTCATGTAAAGAGATTGATACGCTTGCAAGAGGACATATTAGCAACGCTGGGTATGGCAAATATTTTGATCATGGGTTAGGACATTCATTAGGCTTAGAAATACATGAAAACCCTCGATTTAGTAAAGTCAGTACAGATCATTTGAAATCAAACTATGTAATGACAGTAGAACCTGGTATATATCTTGAAGATGTAGGTGGCGTACGCATTGAAGATGATATTGTCGTCACAGATGATAGCTGTATTGTGCTCAATCAAACATCTAAAGATTTCACAGTAATTTCATAAAAAATGAAAAAAGCATTTTTAATAATAGCATGCATGCTACTTACAGCGTGTGTTGAAAACTTGATACATATATCTGTATTATCAAGCGGAAAATATTCTATTAAATATAGTTCTATCGGAGATAAAGCAGATTTAGAAAATCACGATTTTTTACATCCAGAAAATACTGATTTAATTAAATGGTCTAGTACAATGATTTCATTGGATAAAAGTAATAGTATTCGTTCAGATAGTTTGAATTGGGAAAAAGAGACTATTATTACTGAACCTATCAATCAAAAAATGAGTTTTACTAATAGTGAAAGTTTAATCTATGATATTGATGTCAGTAAAAGTGAATATTTTTTTTGGGATAACTATCACTTTAATTCTACAATCAATAGCCTAGCGATTGATGATAAGTATCCCTCTATTGTAGAATTTCTAGATATAGAAGCAGATTCGTTGTCTTGGATTGTCCCAGCTAAAAAATATATTATTAAAACTAGCTTAAAAGAATACGATAAGAGTACCAAACTCAGTACTATTTTTACAGAAAAAATTAATAATCAAATAGATTCATATTTTGAGTATGCTACAGAAAGAAAATTGATAGAGAAATTTGATAAAGATTCTTCAATAATTTTGAAAGACGCTTTAAAACCCATTGCAAACACATTACCAAAAAATTTTTTTAAAGAAATTACAATATTTATTGATACATATGAGAAAGACTTTAAAAAGAATACAGCATTAATGAATGATTACTTTCAATTCAATATTAATTTGCCTGGGATTATTCGTCACAATAATGCAGAGTCTATTTCAGATGGCTTATTAGTGTGGTCATTTGATTTTGATGACATTGCAAAAGATGAATTCAAAATGTATGCTAATTCAATTAGAATCAATAAATTTAGAATCCAATTATTATTAATCATGATTGTAGTTGGATTTTTAGGAATATTATGGAATCAAAAATTAAAGAAAAAATAAAGCATCTAACCGATAAGATTAACGAACATAATTATGCATATTATGTTTTAGATCAACCGTATTTAAGCGATGCGGAATATGACAATTTATTTAGAGAGCTAGAGTCTTTAGAAAAAGATAATTCAGAATTAATACAGCCCTCATCCCCCACACAAAGGGTAGGTCACCCTATAAAAAGCGGTTTTCAGAATTATAGTCATGATACACCCATGCTATCTTTGTCAAATGCTATTAATGAGCAAGAAATTCACGATTTTACTCAAAGAATTAATAAGTGGTTAGAACAAGAAAACACCTCTTATATTGCGGAGCCAAAGATTGATGGTTTAGGAGTTTCGCTGATTTATGAAAGTGGAAACTTAGTACGCGCACTTACTAGAGGCGATGGCTATACGGGAGAAGATATTACGCACAATATTAAAACAATTAATGCTGTTCCTATGGTTTTAAGGGATAATAAGAATAGCCACCCAGAGTTTATCGAAATTAGAGGTGAAATTTTTATGTTAAAATCTGATTTTACAAAATTAAATCAAGTGAGATCTCAAGAAGGTGAAAAGTTATTTGCAAATGCTAGAAATGCAGCAGCGGGAAGTGTTAGGCAGCTAGATCCCCATGTTACAGCGAAAAGAAAATTATCTATATTTTGTTATGAACTTGGGACCAGTAAAGGCCTAGATATTAATAGCCATTGGGACATATTATCCTATTTAAAATCTATAGGCCTACCAGTAAATCCTTTAGCAAAAAAAATTGATACTATTGGTAGCATGATTGCATATCATCGAGATTTAGAAAATAAAAGAGAAAGCATTCCTTATGAAATTGACGGCTCTGTTATAAAAGTTGATAACTATTTATTAAGGTCTAATCTAGGAGAAAGAGCGCGGTCTCCAAGATGGGCAATTGCCGCGAAATTCAAATCAAAAGATGCAGAAACCCAAATATTAGATATAGTGCTCCAAGTAGGTCGTACAGGGGTAATTACGCCAGTAGCAAAGATTAGAGAAGTAGAAATATCAGGAGCAATAATTAGTAGTGCTACCCTGCACAATCAAGATGAAATTGATAAAAAAGATATTAGAATTAATGATTATGCAACTGTACAAAGATCGGGAGATGTTATACCAAAAATTTCTAACATTATATTAGAAAAAAGACCTAAGAAGACAGTCAAATTTGACATAGCAAACCATACTTGCCCTTCATGTAGTTCTATTATTATTCGGTTAGAAGGCGAAGCTGCCTATAGATGTGATAATCCAAACTGTAAGGCTAAAGTGCAAGGGTCAATAGAGCATTTTTGTTCAAAAAATGCCATGAATATTGATGGTTTAGGTATTCAAATTATAGAACAGTTAATGGATAGCAATCTTGTTGCAAAAATAGATGATTTATTTACTTTATCTTACTCTGATCTTGTTGTGTTAGATAGGTTCCAAGAGAAATCTGCAAATAATCTAATTAATGCTATCAACAGTTCTAAAGACACCACCTTTCCAAGATTTATATTTGCACTTGGGATACCTAATGTTGGACAACATACATCTAAAATATTAGATATTCATTGTGACTCTTCTATTAACAAGCTTTCTATGCTCTTGTTGGAAGATTTAGAAAATATTGATGGTGTGGGTTTAATTGTAGCACAGTCAATTATAGAATTTTTTAATAGCCCTTCTAGTATGAATATTTTAAATAACTGTCTTACTGGTGGTGTAAAAATTAAAAAAACTCTATTTGAAAATTCTAACCAGCTTAAAGACGTAATATTTGTTATTACTGGAAGTTTTAAAACCTATAAGCGCAATAAGATAAAGGAAATATTAGAAAAAAAAGGCGCTAAAGTCGCAAGCACTGTTTCATCTAAAACAAATTTTTTAATTATGGGAGAAAATGCAGGATCAAAGCTAGAAAAAGCTAAGGCCTTAAACATAAAAATTGTGAATGAAGACCAATTAGAAAGCTTCATTAATTAAGTATGTTAAAATATTATATCTTCTTTTTTTCTATTCTTTTTGCTCAAAACACTATCACTATTGATTCTAAAATAATAGCACAAGACTTGGAGCGCCCACTTCTTGTGCGTTTTGAACCAGACACTAATTTGATGTATATCGTACAGCAAACAGGAGAAATCCTTATTAAAAATGATGCTACTACTCTTTTTTTAGATTTGAGTAAGCATATTACAATCAAGCCTATGCCTGACGAAAGAGGACTTTTAGGAATGGCATTTGATCCTGACTACAGTAACAATGGATTTTTTTATGTGTCCTATGTAGATACAGAAAATTATTCAGTGGTATCTAGGTTCAAAGTTTCTAATAATAAACTAAAGGCTGATATTAATTCCGAAAAGAAGCTGTTTTATTTTAAACAACCATTTAATAATCATAATGGAGGCCATCTAGAGTTTAGTCCTGTTGATAACTATCTTTATATATCATTTGGAGATGGTGGAAAATTTGGAGACCCATTTAATCATGCACAAAATAAGGGAAATTATTTTGGAAAAATATTGCGTATAGATACTAATAGTGAAAATGGTTACAATATTCCTCCCGACAACCCATTCTATGGTTCTAAATATGAGAAAGAAGAAATATGGGCTTATGGACTAAGGAACCCATGGAGATTTTCATTTGATGCTATGAATGGAAATATGTTTATTGGGGATGTCGGTCAAGACTCTTGGGAAGAGATTAATTATTTAGAATTTGATAGTGCAGGATTAAATTTTGGTTGGAATATTACGGAAGGCAATCATTGCTATTCTAATCCAGAATGTGATCAAAGAATGTATATAGAGCCTATGTTAGAATATCCAAGCGATGCTGCTTATTGGAAAAGCATGATGGGGCTTAAAGAAAAAAATATTACAGGATGTTCTGTGACAGGTGGGTATATTTATAGAGGAGAAAAAGTTAAACCATTATACGGTCTTTATATATTTTCTGATTTTTGTAGTGGAAAAATTTGGTCTTTTAATCAAAACAATAATGAGATTATTGAAATCACCGCATCTCTTTTGTCTTCTGATCAGCATATGATTGCATCTTTTGGGGAAGATATTTATAATGAGCTCTATATAGTAGACTATTTAGGAGCTATATATAAAATTCAACAGGGGAAGTAATTGAAAAATCTTGGTATTGAAATAGTGAATCTTCATAAAAAATATGATGATGTACATGCTGTACAAGGCATTGATTTATCTATTAAAAAAGGAGAGTTCTATGGCCTTCTTGGGCCTAATGGCGCAGGTAAATCTACAACTATTAATTCCATTACAAGTTTAGTAAAGCCTACTTCAGGTAACATAAAAATTTTAGGAAAAGATATTGTATCAGACTTTAGATATGCTAGATCTCAAGTTGGGATTGCATCACAAGAGCTAAGTAACGACTGGTTTTTCCCACTAGAAGATCTTTTATATTATCAAGCTGGGTTTTATGGTATTACTCGAAAAAATGCAAAACAAAGAATTGAATATATTTTAGAAAAATTAGGTCTTTATGAGCATCGAAAGAAAAAAATGCGCATGCTTTCTGGTGGAATGAAAAGACGACTACAAATTGCTAAGGCATTAGTGCATGATCCACAAATTTTAATCTTAGATGAACCTACTGCCGGAGTAGATGTTGAACTCAGACATGATTTATGGAAATATTTAAAAGAATTGCACGTTGAGGGTAAGACAATTTTGCTAACCACCCACTATATTGATGAAGCTGAATTGTTGTGTGAAAGAGTCGGAATTATAGATAAGGGAAAATTAATTGTAGAAGATACAGTGAAAAACTTAAAGGGTATGGTTAATAAATCTGGGATTGTTATTCATGCGAAAGATGATTATTCAAACTTGGACCAATTGCTAGATGACTTCAAACCATCTATCACTCGCAATAGAATAGAGATTCTAACAAAAACACCAAACTTAGATCTACCAAAGATTATTTTAAAACTCTCAGAGAATAATGTGATTATAGAAGATATACAATTACCTCAAACGTCATTAGAAGATGTGTTTTTAGAGTTAACGGGGAGAAAAATTAATGATTAGCAATTGGGTAGGTTTTTATACTCTATCATCAAGAGAGGTGATGAGGTTTTTTTCTGTTTGGAAACAAACAATTATTCCCGGAGTAGTAACTACGCTACTATATATATTTGTGTTTGGCGTTGCTCTTGAAAATAGAATTTCAGAAATCAGCGGGGTATCTTATAAAATATATATTTTGCCAGGATTATTGATGATGAATGTTATTACAAATGCTACGGCAAATGCAGCATCTTCTATGTTACAAATGAAATTACTCCAAACACTTCCAGAGCTGTTGATTACTCCTTTGTCTAGCCTAGAATTATCTTTATCGTTCATTATTGGAGGTGCTGTTAGAGGTTTTGTTAACGGGGTATTAATTTTATTAATTTGTTGGCTTGCTGGGATGCCAATTAATAATTTATTCTTCACCTTATTAGCAATCTTTTTAGTATCCTGGTCTTTTGCGAGCCTGGGCTTATTAATTGGGCAGCTCTCTGACTCATGGGATCAATTAGCATTAATTCAGAACTTTGTAATTACACCATTTAGTTTTTTAGGCGGCATTTTTTATTCAATAAAGATGTTACCAGTATGGGCGATGAATATCAGCTTAGTAAACCCAATTTTTTATGCTATTAGTACCTTAAGATATACTACGCTAGGTGTTTCAGATGCTTCATTCAGGTCTTCTTTTATCTTTCTAGTAGTTTTTGCAACCTTCTCCACTATTGCAGCAGTAAAAACAATGCAGACTGGTAAAAAAATAAGGTTTTAATTTTAATATATATGAACTAAAATCTAGTCATGCGAAAACACCAAAAGGCTATCCTATATTTAGAGGATGGCCTTTTTTTTAAAGGAAAAAGTCTTGGTGCGTTAGGGGAAACATCCGGAGAAGTATGTTTTAATACTGGGATGACAGGATACCAAGAAATTTTAACCGACCCATCTTACGCAAAACAAATGATTGTTATGTGTAGTCCACATATTGGTAACTATGGTACTAATGATTCGGATGTGGAGTCTTCAAATGTATATGCGTCAGGATTTATTATCAAAAATGAATCATTGTCCCCTTCTAATTGGAGATCCAGTGGTTCTTTGGAAGAATTTTTAAAATTAAAGAAGGTTGTTGGTATACAAGATATTGATACGCGAGCTCTTACTGTTCATATTAGAAATAATGGAGCAATGAAAGGAATTATTTCTACTGACGATTTTGATCTTGATAGCTTAGCCAAAAAAATACAAAATGTTCCGTCAATGGAAGGTTTAGATTTAGCAAAAGAGGTTTCTAGGAAAGAAAAAACTACTTTATGTAATGTAGAGAATCCAAAATATAAAATTGCAGCCATTGACTATGGAATGAAGAGTAATATATATGATATATTACTAGAAAATGATTCCGAAGTAACTATTTTCCCCGCTTCCGTTAGTTCGGATGAAATATTGAATTACAATCCTGATGGTATATTTCTTTCTAATGGTCCAGGAGACCCTGCCGCTGTATCATATGGAATTGAAACAGTAAAAAAATTACTAGGAGAAAAACCAATGTTTGGTATTTGTCTTGGACATCAAATTCTGGCATTAGCTCTAGAAGCTAAAACATTTAAAATGAAATTTGGTCATAGAGGGATTAATCATCCTGTAAAAAATTTAAAAACTAATAAAATTGAAATTACATCACAAAATCATGGTTTTGCAGTAAGCAATGATTCGTTAGCATCTAATATTACAGTAACCCATACACATCTTAATGATAATACGATTGCAGGCATTGCATGTGAAGATGTACAAGCATATTCTGTACAGTATCATCCAGAAGCCAGTCCTGGGCCACATGATGCAAGATATGTATTTGATAATTTTTTTAAAATGATGGATTCAAATGCCTAAGAGAACTGATATCAACACAATTTTAGTAATTGGGGCAGGTCCAATTGTGATTGGACAAGGCTGTGAATTCGATTATTCAGGTACACAAGCCATTAAAGCGCTCAAAGAGGAAGGATATAAGGTTGTATTAATTAATTCCAATCCTGCTACCATTATGACAGATCCTCAATTTTCAGATAGAACATATATTGAACCTATTACAACAGAATATGTTGAAGCAATTATTCAAAAAGAAAAACCAGACGCTATTTTACCTACCGTAGGTGGACAAACGGCTTTAAATGTAGCAATGGACTTAGATGATAAGGGGATATTAGAAAAATATAATGTAGAACTAATTGGAGCTAATAAGCAAGCAATTGAAACAGCTGAAAGTAGAGAAAAATTTAAAGAAGCAATGTTAGAAATTGGTTTAGATTTACCATATGGGCACATCATTCAATCTTTAGAAGAAGGAAGAGAGCTTCTAAGTAATGTTACTTTACCTGCCATTATTAGACCATCTTTTACTCTTGGAGGTTCAGGAGGCTCTGTAGCGTATAATGAAGAAGAATTTGAAGAATCTGTAGAAAAAGGGTTAAAAGAAAGTCCTACAGGCCAAGTATTAGTTGAAGAATACTTATTGGGTTGGAAAGAATATGAATTAGAACTAATCCGCGACCCTAATGACAATGTTATTATTATTTGTTCTATTGAAAATATAGATCCCATGGGTATTCATACAGGAGATTCAATTACCGTTGCCCCCGCAATGACTTTAACCGATAAAGAATTTCAGCATATGAGAAATGCAGCAATACAATGTATCAGAAAAATTGGAGTTGATACAGGCGGATCTAATGTGCAGTTTGCTGTAAATCCAAAAGATGGTAGAATGGTAATTATTGAGATGAATCCTAGAGTAAGTCGTTCATCTGCTCTTGCTTCAAAAGCCACAGGTTTTCCTATTGCAAAAATAGCTGCCAAATTAGCAGTTGGATATTCATTAGATGAATTAAAAAATGATATTACAAATAAAACGCTAGCTGCTTTCGAACCAACTATTGATTATATCGTGACCAAAGTGCCAAGATTTGATTTTGAAAAATTTTCTTCTGCTTCGGGTAAATTAGGAGTACAAATGCAATCTGTAGGTGAAGCGATGTCTATTGGTAGAACATTTAGAGAATCATTTCAAAAAGCATTTCGGTCCCTAGAACTAAATTTACCAGGATTGTCTACTAAGGACCCAAGAAATGAAGACCCAGACATTAAACGTTATCGTTCATTAGATATATCATCCTTGAACGATGGAAGTGCTTTCAGAATTTTAAAAGTAAAAGAGGCCATTAAACAAGAATTTACTATTGAAGAAATTCATAATAATACAGGGATTGATCCTTGGTTTTTACATGAGATTGCAGAGATTGTTTATTTAGAAAATCATCATAATTCTTTAGATGATTTAGAGCTACTTAAGAAAAATGGATTCTCAGATATACAAGTAGGAGCATTAACCAATCATACGCCTGCTGAAATTAGAACAATTAGAAATGAGAGAAATTTAAAACCTGTTTATAAGGTAGTAGATACTTGCGCTGGTGAGTTTACTGCAGAAACACCATATTCATATTCTACCTATGAATCTACCCATGATATTCAACCGCTTAATGGACCAAAAGTAATGATTCTGGGTGGTGGACCAAATCGTATAGGGCAAGGCATTGAATTTGATTATTGTTGCGTTCAAGCTGTATATGGCCTTAGAGAGGCTGGGTTTAAATCGATTATGGTCAATTGTAACCCAGAAACTGTTTCCACAGATTTTGATTTAGCTGATAGGTTATATTTTGAGCCAATTACCTTTGAAGATATTATGAATATTATTGAATTTGAAAAACCTGATGGAGTCCTTGTACAATTTGGAGGGCAAACACCTTTAAAGATTGCAGAACAACTAACAAAAGAAGGTGTAAAAATATTGGGCACATCATCAGCAAGTATTGATTTAGCTGAAAATAGAGAAGAGTTTGCCAGAATAATTAAAAAATTAAAAATTCAAATCCCAGACTATTGTATTGCAAAAAACTATGATGAAATTATCAATTTTTCTGAAGTTGCTCAATTCCCAGTACTAGTGAGACCAAGCTATGTTCTAGGTGGAAGAGCTATGCAAATTGTGTATAATAAAGAGCAACTAGTGGATTATGTATTCCGTTCTGCTGAAGCAACAAATGATCACCCAATACTTATTGATCAATTTATTGAGAATGCATTTGAGTTTGATGTTGATGCTTTATGTGATGGGAAAGAAGTATTTATTGCAGGCATTATGCAACATATTGAAGAGGCTGGAGTCCATTCTGGAGATTCGTCTTGTGTAATACCTCCTTACGACATGAGCGATAAAATTAAAAAAGATATTATTGATATGACTACAAAACTAGCATTAGAGTTAAATGTTATAGGATTAATTAATTTACAATTTGCAGTTAAAGGGAACGAAGCTTACGTACTGGAAGTGAATCCAAGATCAAGTAGAACAGTCCCCTTTGTCAGTAAGTATAGCAATGTTCCATTAGCAAATATTGCTGCTCAATTATCAGTAGGTAAAAAACTAAAAGATTTTAATCTAGAAGAAAATAATTTTAATCATATTGCTGTTAAAAAGGCAGTACTTCCATTTAAAAAATTCAAAAATGAGAAAGTATTTTTGGGGCCAGAAATGAAATCTACAGGCGAAGTAATGGGGATAGATAGTAAACCGGGTGTGGCATTTTTAAAAGCGATGCAATCAGATGGGTATACTGTGCCTAATGAAGGTACAGCATTTGTTTCCATTAGCGATATAGATAAAAAGAGAGCGCTTCCAATCATCAGAGATCTTGCGACGCTTAATTTTACTATCATTGCTACAAAGGGAACTGCAGACTTCTTTATAGAAAATGGCATTGAATGTACTTCCATTTTTAAAGTTGGAGAAGGTCGTCCAAATGTAGTAGATGAAATTTTAAATGATAATATTCATTTGGTAATTAATACTCCACTAGGCGCTCAATCGAGATATGATGAAGAGGCTATAGGGAAGACTTCGGTGATGAAAAATATTCTAACTATCACCACTCTCGCAGGTGCAAA
>Ga0257111_1000036_pt1 | contig 44905 bp, 38 predicted proteins | sample LP_taG_6_FD_191567 | JGI IMG/M metagenome (GOLD analysis project Ga0257111, IMG submission 191567) | Marine microbial communities from Northeast Subartic Pacific Ocean, Canada - LP_J_2015_P26_500m | ecosystem: Environmental > Aquatic > Marine > Oceanic | place: Canada: Northeast Subartic Pacific...
TTTTGGTAGTGCCGATATTCTGCCATTCGAAATAACCATCTGTGATTACTATACACCGATTGCTGCTCACAAGATTTTTAAAGGATGGTTTTTCTAATAACGTTTCTCCGCGGGCGTTGATCATCTTTGCACCAATAGCTTTATCTTTTGCCCAGGATGGTACTAGCCCCCAGCGCATGTGTTCTATCTTACGGTTGTTATTGTAAATTAAAATTGGTGAATATTGCGTAGGTGCAATATTGTAACTTGGATTGTATTCATCTTTCTGATCCCATTCATCAACAAGCAACTCTTCAATTATTGCCTGGGCGTCCTTGGTAAGTGTCTTCCTACCGCACATAGGTTTATATTGATTGGATTAACAGTTAATAATACAGTAACCCGGGGTTCTCAGATCTCTTCTCCAAACAGTTTTTCAACATCTATAGTTCTATCCTCATTATAGAATGTCCATATTCCGAATCGTTTTCCTTCCACATATTCACCTTCAATCTGTTTCCAACCATTTTCATAAAATTGTGTGCTTTTTCCGTGGCGAATCCCATTTTTAAAAGCTTCCTGTTTGAATTTTTTCCCGCTATCATAGTACCAGTTATATATGCCATGTAGTTTGCCATTTCTGAACTGTCCCTCCGCGTAGCGGATGCCTTCTTTATTCCAGTAAGTCCATTTCCCGTTCCATTGCCCATTTCTATAGGTGCCTTCTTTTTGTTTTTGACCGTTTTTGTACCAGTAGGTGCGCTTTGTAATAATAATGGTGTTTCCTGGTTGTTTGAAGATAGTTATGATTTTCGGCATACCATTATCATGGGTCTCCTCGACATATTCTCTAGTTTGAGAAAAAATCAGGGATGACAGGAAAATTAATAGAACAGGCACTTGTTTTATTTTCAAGCTTTGGTTCACAGGTAGTTAATTTACATGTAAAATAAAAACTTCACTAAAGAACGAAAAATCCTCAAATTCTTAATACTGTCTCTTCTGACATCTGGGACAAAAATGGGTACCGCGACCCGCGACCCGTTTCTTTTTTATTTCTGTTGTACAGATCACACATGGTTGACCATCTTTCCCAAAGACTTGTAACTGATTTGAAAATTTTCCTGTTTTTCCATTGAGAAAACTAAAATTTACCACGGTTGTACCACGGGCAGTTATAGATGATTGTAAAGTGTTTTTGATCGACTCACAAAGGAACCTAATATTTTTTTTCTGTATTTTATTAGACCTTGTTTCCGGGTGTATTCCGCTCTGCCACAAACATTCATCCACATATATATTACCCAGTCCGGCAATGATACGCTGATCTAGCAATAAGGCTTTTATCATTCGCTTTTTACAGCGCAGGTTCTCTATCAGCCATTCAGCGGTAAAAGAATCACCAAGCGGTTCAATACCAAGTTTTTTATCTAGAAAATCCTGTGACGTGTAATAATAAAACCGGCCAAATTTTCTTATATCTTCAAAAACTAACTGTTGACCATTATCTAGTTCCATACTGGCAGAGATATGCTTTTCATTAGTTTTACTATCAGCAAAATACAGTTTGCCAGTCATTCGTAAGTGGATTGCGAGAATATCTTTGTCAAAGGACAGCACAATAAATTTTGCCCTGCGGTGAACGTTGGTAATATTTCTACGAACTAGGTTATCTAAAAAATCTTGTTTTGAAAAGTTGAACAATACCTTGGGCCAGTGCACATTAATATTTATGAAATTCTGGCCTACGAGTTGATCCCGGATGGATAAGACTACAGTTTCAACTTCTGGAAGTTCAGGCACTGTTTAATTGAACCAGTACGATATTTTGGCTACCAGTGCTTTGTCCTTGGTTCGGAAATCATCCGGGTAAGAATTATTAGTATAAACAATAAACAGATCGGATACCGGTGCAAAACGCCACTGGAAGCGCAAATTCACATTAACGTTGTCAGCCTGATCATTGTATTGAACAAAAGTGGTGAGAAATAATTTATTAGTGAAGGTTAGATCCAGTCGCGGCCCAATCAATAGAAAGGCCATACTTTCAAAAGGCTCGGGCAGATCAATCTTGTCATAAGTCGTAGATATGGATAGGTTTACATAAGGCTGCACCCGATAATTAATTGTACCATTAAGAGAAAACTTGTTTCCGTTATAGTAACCACCGTACCGAATATTGGAAGTAAAATTGAGCGTTTTTCGGGCATCAGATTCATAGTCCAGCGAAAATTCATTCCAGTTGTATGCACTGCCGGAGACAAGTGTATCACCGCCTGTATTTGTTGGATCAAAAGGTTCGAATAGTTTTACATAACCCCGTTCTAATTCTGCAGAAAACTTGCTCCGATCCACCCGGTTGATTATGTATTTTAACTCAAGCTCTCGATCTGTTGTATTAAGGCCCCCGTCTAATACGTTAAAAAATTTGAATGTTGGACCATGGTTAATAATATTTCCCTTTTCGGGGTAATATTTATATTCAAGATCTGAACCAAAGCGGTGGAAGCCGATCCGTTTTACAAAACCTACATCGGCCTGGAAATCTGGGCCGACAAAAGAATAGCCCATATGGGCCGATACTGTGCCGGTATTGTATTTTATTGAAGTTGCGGTTGCAAACGCGTTACCTCCAGCATTCTTGTATATTGCCTGGTGAAAAAAAGCTTTTCCCGTCCAAAGGTTGTCCGCACTGGCCAGGTTAAAATCAATACCGCCAACCCGGTTATACAAATTTTTGCTGCTATCTACATCATCTTGTAGGTCGGATTCCTTATTTACCAGGAATATGCTTAAACTGGAACGTGTAAGTATCTTTCGCTGCAGTGTTGCTACGGTAAAGTTACTGGCGGGGATTTCCTCATTCGCATCGGTTTGCATACTCATGATCCCCAATCGGTAATTTGATCCCAGTTTACCGCTTAGGCGAGCACCACCTTTAACCGGAGTAGCCAGCCCAATCCTCCGGGAGAAAAAAGGACGAATATTTTTACTACCTAGGCTAGCGAAAAGATCACTGTTCTCCAGAAAAAACTGCCGTTTTTCGGGAAAGAACAATTCAAAACGATCCAGATTTGTTCTCTGCTGGTCTACCTCTACTTGGGAAAAATCCGGGTTAATGGTCAGGTCCAGATTTAATGAAGTGGATAATGTTACCTTTGCATCTAGACCGCTATCCACATCGCTATTGGCTGTGGTGCCTACATCAATATCTTTTGACCCTTGACCGGAAAGAAAAGGAATTATTGAAAATCGGGTTCCCAGTTTCGGAGGTGGTTTATCCCATTGTAGTGTGCCAGTGAAGGCCAGGGTAGAGGATTTGAATTGTCGCGGTACAGGTGCCCAGGCAGACTTTTCATTTTGGAGCAATGAAAAACGACTGAAATTAATGCCCCATTCATCAACTCCATCTTGGTAGCGAATACTGCGAAATGGAATTGCAAATTCTGCCACCCAGTGATCATCATGTTCTTTTATGGCTGAAAACCATTTGCAGTCCCAGTCCAGCGAAACATCACCTCCATCTGCCTGTATACCATCCCATTGCGCTCCCGCGGCAGAGACCCCAAATGCAAAGCCGTTGGTCTGATCATTGTAGGTGTCTATGAAAATGATGAAGTTATCATTTTTTGGAAAACTGAAATCTCGGCGCAGCGATTCTACAGGACGTTTACCAAGTACCTTGTCGTAACAGATAATCGCTGCAAAAAGGTGATCATCATTGTAGGCCAGTTTTACTTCTGTCCTCGCAGTAGCCAGGCCAGTATCAATGGGTGTTATTCTAAAAAAGTCTTTGGCTGTAGCAGCATTTTTCCAAATTGTTTCAGTAAGTTCACCATCAATAACGATTTCTTCATCTGTTGCGGCAATATCAATCCGGAAAGTAGCGCGGTTAACAGGTTCCGACTGGGCTTGTAGCAAAGAAAATCCTATTAATATATAAAATCTTTTCATCAGACATTTATTTCGTTAGCATTCTTTTTTCAAACCCAAACTTAATAAAAAATTTCATACTGAAATAATAGAGCGCAAGATTTTTTTGCTGATGTTGTTCAAAACGTTTGAAGCCGATATATTGTAATCATGATAATCGTAGTTATGGGTGTATCGGGATCTGGAAAAACCACAGTAGGCAAGGCCTTGGCATCCGCGTTGGGAATCCCATTTTATGATGCGGATGATTTTCACCCGCAGGACAATATTGTGAAAATGGAGCAGGGAATACCGCTGCAGGACCTAGACCGAGAATCCTGGCTGGAGACATTGAGTAAGAATCTGACACAATGGGAGGCAGCCACAGGCGCCGTGCTGGCCTGCTCTGCGCTGAAAGAAATGTACAGAACAGCTCTTCATTCAGGCGTAAATAATGATATGACTTGGGTATATCTTTACGGTCGCTCAGAACTAATCAAGGAACGGATGGCTGGTAGAAGGGGACATTATTTCAAACCAGAGTTGTTAGATTCACAATTGGCGGATTTGCAACCCCCGCAATACGGCTGGCATTTTAACATTTCGTCATCAGCAGATCATATTGTGAAAAGTATTTTAGATAAGTTAAGGCATACAGACTAATTATGGATTATCAACTACTAATGGCTGTTCTTATCAGTATCGCTTTACTGTTGTTATTGATTCTGCAATTCAAAATACAGGCGTTTTTGGCACTGCTGATTGCCAGTATGGTCGCAGGTATCTTGGCCGGAATGCCCCCTACTACAATAATTGACAGTATGAAAAAGGGGATGGGCGATACTCTTGGATTTGTAGCAACTGTTGTGGGCCTTGGTGCCTTATTCGGTGCGTTGCTGGAGCGTACCGGCGGTGCCCGCTCCCTGGCAGATTATATGCTGGAAAAAATGAGTTTGGAAAGGGCACCATGGGCAATGGTTGGAACAGGACTTATCGTTTCTATTCCTGTGTTTTTTGATGTGGCCTTCATTATCCTGGTCCCGATCGTTTATGCCCTACAGAGACAAACCGGTAAATCATTGTTATTTTTTGGCATGCCCTTACTGGCTGGACTGGCTGTTGCCCACGGATTCATCCCACCAACACCAGGACCTGTTGCCGTAGCGCACATACTGGGTGCAGATCTAGGTTATGTAATTCTTTTCGGTATTGTGATTGGTATACCTACCGCTGTGATCAGTGGGCCAATTTTTGGCTCATACATAAGTAATAAAATCGAGGTGGCCATACCTGATTATATGGGAGAGACAATGGAGGATAAAAAGAGTCATGTTGCTCCTGGGATGATCATAACAATTATATTTATTCCGATATTGCTTATGGTCATCAACACTGCGGTAAGGCATATTCCGCAAACAGCCTGGTCGATCCCATCTTCCTTCACTGTTTGGCTCGGACTAATCGGGCATCCATTTACAGCCTTGATCATCGCGAATTTACTGGCCTGGTATTTTTTGGGTCTTCGCCAAGGCATGACCAGGGATGACATTCAGGAAATATGGGGTAAGTCCCTGGCTCCAGCAGGTTTGATTATTTTACTAACTGGTGCAGGTGGAATGTTCAAGCAAATTTTGATCGATACTGGTGCCGGCGCTATGTTGGCCCGATCCCTGGCCGGCGATACAACTACGCCAATAATGTTTGCCTTTATATGCAGCGTATTGGTGCGCGTGATCCAGGGTTCAGCTACCGTTGCTATGATCACCAGTGCGGGTTTAACGGCACCACTATTACTATCCTTTGGTGGGGCAGAAGTTTATAAGGCTTTAGTAGTCATTGCCATCGCCTCTGGCGCTACAATGATGTCCCATGTGAACGATAGTGGTTTCTGGCTGGTGAATCGTTATTTTGGTCTTACCGAACGGCAGACCTTGCAATCATGGACAATACTTACGGTGATCTTGGGCCTAACTGGATTCTCGATAGCCTTGATCTTGAGCATGGTAATATGATCAGAGAATTACTTCGAAATCAAATTTTTGGGTAATGACCTCGCCTGCACTTTTCACTTGTACCCAGATGGCGTAATTACCTGGCGTTCCCAGTTTAATTGCCGGGAAATTTACCTCACCATTTGGTGATGTATTGCTATTGAAATAATTTCCCGTTGAATCATCCGCAAATCCGAAAAAACATATATCTTCCCGATCAAGTACACCCTGGGTATAATTTTCTTGAAACATTTCCTGCGAGGCCATGCTGATTGTTCCAATGGGGTGCAGGTGGACAAAAACACTCCTATCTTTTTTTAATAGCGCTGCGTGGCCGCCCATGTTTATATAGGGTTCTAACACTGCCGGTGTACCGTTATTACTTACTTTAAACTGCAATGCAATATCATCCCCGGCATTGTATGCAGGCTGGTTTCCTTTCCATGTAATTCTGTCCTCAATAGTATTCAGCATCCATGAATCATCTGGATCTCTTTCTACGGTAAGAATAGTGGTGTCGTAGATGGTATTTTCAGTATTATAGGTAAATGTATTGGTCATGGTGTGGGAGAAACCAGTTTCATGGGTAATGTCCATATAAAGGTGATACGTTCCATTATTAAAAGGTGGCATTTTTGCTTTGAAAACATTTCTGTCATCTGTTCTTGTAGGGTGAATATGTGCCAGCTGTTCATATGTGTCACTGATGATATACATGTGCATAATTTTTCCATGATCGGGAATAAGATCTGCTATTCTATCCTGAACCCATAATTCGTCTACAATCTCAATACTAATATGATCCGCTTGACCATTATTCAATATATCCACCTTATTCTCAAGGGACTGGAATATGTTTTGTTGGTAGGCCAGATCAATTTTATCCCACCAGTTTTTTCCACCGTAAATGATCGCTGAGAAAAATAATAGTGTTATAGCCGTAACAATGTAGGATCGTTTTCTTTTTGTTTGGCCTGGTTCTGTGCCGGGCGGTTCAGTGCTGTCCTTATAACCAACCCTGATAATGTTAATACCGCCAAAGAATAGCACACCGAGCAAAACCCACAGAACGGATGATGTAGTCTGATTCATCACGGCTACTTTTGTGGCAATAGAATTGACTGGAATAGAGACTCGCTCAACCCGCTGTCCTTGATATATTATTATTTCAAGGTTATACGATCCAAAATCCATTAACCACAACTGAGCGGAGAAGAGATTGTTTTCTCCCTGGACAGGTTCAGCAATATCAGGCGGCGGCGATTTGCTTTTTCTGTCTTTATCCTGTTTTTGCGGTTGGATTGTTACCTTGTTAACACCATCTGCAAAAACCCTTATTGAAATATCTGCCAAACCAGGGACCACACCAGGCAACTGAACGAATACTCGCAGGGGGATATTGCCAGCCTTGCCTTCATAAACAACATTGTTATGCCCAATGTCCGCATTGAGGAAACAAGAAAAAATTACAGCATGTAGAATAAAGTTATTTATGGAGCAGGTCATCGCTTGATCTGCCTGATCCAGGTACCGAAGAAGCTCCCTAAGTAGGAACAGATAATTGTAAAAATAGTCAGCAGCCCAAAATTCCCCAGCGTCATTATTTTCAATTCAGATTTTTGTCCATAGGGTGTCCATTCCTGAAACCAGAACTCGTAACTACGTTCACCCATCCTAACCCAGTAAGGAATATTGTTATCAGCAGCAAAAAACCAGTTTCTGGCTTTTTCGGATAGAAGAAATTCAGCAAAGTGCCACTGCACAACAAAGAAAGTGATGCAAAAACAAACACCAATCATTGCTGCTAGCACTATTCTGTTACCACTTTTGATCTTATGGTACAGGATGTCTACACCAAGTGCTGGGATGACTAACAGCACGGGAAAGTAAGGGGCCACATAATGGTCTACATCTCTATAGATAGGGCCCAGTAGCGGTTCAGCTTCAAATAGCGGTAAGATCCAGATGATCAGTAGACGATGCAGGATAAATAGTACCGCTATGATGGTTGCTGCATATTTATGGTCTGCTGCAGTTCGAAAAGCAACAATCAGAAAAGAATAGATTGTCAGTGAAAAGAGATAAAACTCATACGTGTGCTGTTTATTGGCAAAGCTGTATTCTGTGAGAATAATTGCAAACTGGACCACGATTAAGCTGGCAGAATACATGAATAATAGTTCCAGAAAATCTTTCTGATTACCCTTGGCCAGGTTCTTTTCCGCGACAAGTAGGAGCAGAGTTCCCAGTAGAATGGCAAAGAAACCTGCAGCTAGAACGAGATGCGGCGGACTAATGATTTGCACGTCAAGACCATAAGCATTATGCCACCAATCATCAAACGGGGCTGACGTCAGCATGGCAATGGTCCCCCATATACAAACCCAACAGGCAAAAGGTGCTTTGAAGCCCCAAAAGGTCACATAGCGGTTATAAAGGTTAACATCTACGAAAGTTTGTCGCAAAGCCATGTAGGCACAGGTTACACCACAAATAATTCCGCCCAGATATACAACAATGTGCGGCGGAGATAATAATTTATCCCGGCCAATGGTCTCATGCCAGGAGATGTCCCATTCGATACCTACAACCACAGCTGTGGAAGCGATCAGGAATAGGTAAATATATTCTGGGAGACTTTTTGCCAAGTCAGCTATGTTATTGGATAATAATTTTTCCACAAGCATAATTTAAATCAACAGTCATTTGCATGATAAAACAAAAAACTCCGAGTGAGGAGGCTATTTGAACAATAGGCGGTTCATTTAATATGTCTTTGTATCACTTGTTTTTGTGAAGAATCAACTCATTAATCGAACCGCCACTACCGCTTCCTTGTGCATAATTATCGATTAGCTTTTTTAAGTCTCTTTTCTGCTTTTTTTTCTTTTGCAGTTTTAGCAGGCGCTTTTTTAATCGCTTTTTTAGAATCTTGACCTTTTCCCATTTTTCATTCCTTATTGTTTTCTTGAATTTATAATAAATTAGTCAACAATGTGTGTACACCTAATATCAATTACCCCTACCCCCCCTTCTTTCTTTATGGGTGGGTGCGAATTAGTTTGAAAAATCCGCTTAGTCTTTTTTAGGTTGATTCGGATACCGCAAACTTTCGCTGATTGACGTTTTCCAAAGTCAATTATGACGTTCTAAGCATTAGTAACAATTATTTGAACAAATGCTCACAAAGTTTTAAGACACACATACCTGTATATAATATGAGTACCGCCTTGGTGTCCCCAAACCTTGTATCCATAAACCTTGCCCCTTTTCCCATATATTTGACATAGAGGTACGAGTAGGGCTGACTAAATTAAATGGTTGGTTATAGACAAAGATCCCGATATTAAATCAAGGGTTTTAGAAGAGTGGGCACTGGCAGGCTCGAACTGCCGACCTCTGCCGTGTGAAGACAGCGCTCTGACCAACTGAGCTAAGCGCCCGGATTTGCTTGCATTATTTCAAATAAGACACGGAAATTTACGTGCCAAAAAACGGCTAATCAATTTGTATGACAGCGCCTGGAAACAACAAAAATATCCAGAACTTTGAAGTAGTCAATGACCTGTTGTTAGTGAATTTTTCAGACGGCAGTGAAGCCATTGTTTTGCTACAGCGATTACGAGACGAGTGCCCCTGTGCGGGCTGTGCCGGTGAAACGGATGCCTTGGGCAATGTTTACCGATCTGCGCCCCAGCAAAAAACAACTGCTAGTTATCAAGTTAGGCAAATCATGACAGTAGGCTATTACGGTCTAAAACCAATCTGGGGTGATAATCACAATACGGGGATTTTTTCTGCTAATCTGCTGGAAAAACTGTCTGAAGACTGATCAATATCCCATGGTGTGAATATTTTTCAGGATCTGATCCACTAAAACTTCTGGATCTTTGGTGCTGGAATCGATCACAATTTCCGCATTTTCCGGTTCTTCATAAGGATCATCAATACCGGTGAATTGTTTGATAAGTCCCTGGCGCGCCTTGGCATAGAGGCCTTTTACATCCCTGCGTTCGCAGACCTCCAGTGGTGTATTCACAAATATTTCTATATAGCCCCCTAGCGGTGCGATCATGTTCCGATTAAAACGCCGGTCCAAGCGGTAAGGAGCGATTGGCGCACAAATGGCGATGCCACCGTTTTTGGTGATCTCGCTGGCCACAAAGCCAATCCGCCGGATGTTCAAAGAGCGGTGTTCCTTGGAAAAGCCAAGTTCACTAGAGAGGTGTGTACGTACAATGTCTCCATCCAGCAGTGTCGCCGGCCGGCGACCGTCCTCCAGCAATTTGACCAATAGTCCATTGGCCAGGGTCGATTTACCTGATCCGGATAACCCGGTGAAGAAAATAGTGAAGCCCCGTTTGGACATGGCCGGCCGCTGTTTGCGCAATTCTTCCACTACATCCGGGTAGGAAAACCATTCAGGTACATCACCGCCTTTATCCAGTAGTTCACGCAATTCTGTGCCGGACACAGTCAATGTTTCAGCACCTTTAGGCACTTCATTCGTTTCCATGTAGGATCCCGTGTCCTTTACATAGACCATCAGCTTAAAGGGCACCATCTTTATACCCAGTTCTTCCTCATGCTGTTGCAACAGATCCTGTGCATCGTAAGGACCGTAGAAAGGGTTTCCATCGATATCATTACCTGGGCTGGCATGATCGCGCCCAATAATAAAATGGTTACAGCCATAATTCTTGCGGATAATAGCGTGCCATAGTGCTTCTCTTGGCCCCGCCATGCGCATGGCCAAGGGTAGCAGGCTCAATGCGGCAGTGTTATCTGCATATTTTTCCATGATCTTCTGGTAACAACGTACTCTGGTATAATGGTTCACATCGCCGGGCTTGGTGAGACCCACCACCGGATGGATTAACAAATTGGCATTTATTTCTGCAGAAGCTCTGTGGGTTAGTTCTACATGGGCGCGGTGCATGGGATTGCGGGTTTGGAAAGCAACAATATTTGTCCATCCCAATCGGTCAAATTCTTCCCGTAGTTGGGCCGGTGTATGCCGTAGGCCCTGGTAATCATAATGCTTGGGAACATGTACACCTTCAACTGACCCGCCTATATAAATGGGATTACTTTCATGCACCAGATAGTTCACACCAGGATGGGTTTCATCTATTGTGCCATAAACTTGTTCCGCTTCTTTTTTCCGGTCTGGTTTCCAGATGTCGCCAATGGTCAGAACTGCTAGGGCAAACCCCTCTTTGTCGCGCAGAACTAGTTTACCCTTATTTGCTAAATTTTCAGCAGTATTTTCCGTGACATCCAGGGTAATTGGAATGGGCCAGAGGTCATTATTTTGCAAGCGCATACCTGTACAAACGGCATAATAATCATCCTGGTTCAGGAAACCGATCAATGGCGAAAAACCGCCGTTCATGATCATTTCGAGGTCGCAGATCTGGCGGTCGTTCAGCGTCCAGGACTGTAAATGAACAAAATCTTGCTTTAGTTTGCTGCTGCGTTCTTCTGTGACCATCCGATTAGATATTTGGCCGCCGTGTGGTTCTATGCGTGAGTTAGACAAAGATAAACCTTCTTAAAATGTACGTATCATAACAGATAATACGAATGATTGATCTAGAAAATCGGTGGCCAAAATAATCTTCTTTTTACTATTATTGAATATGATTATAATTGTAGAGATAAGCGGTATAAAATGAAACGTAAGCGTATACTACTGGTCGTAATAGCAGCGGGAACATTCTTCTCCTGCAGTGACGATAATGATACTGATCAAGAATTCACTAAGGCCTATGTTACACTGCAGGGCTCTGATAAGGTAGCGGTGATCGATGTTGATCATGCTGAATTAGTAGCAGAAATTGATGTAAACTTTATCAATACTGGCGATCGACCACATTATGTTGTGATCGATGAAATTCATCGTACCTGGTATGTAACTCTTATTTCTTCTGGTTATGTATGCAAATTTAATTTGGATACGGATGAATTAATGGATTCAGTTTTTGTCGGTAGCCAACCGGCGCTAATGGATATCGATCGGGAAAACCAAATCCTCTATGTATCCCGCTTCATGCCCATGCCTAGCATGGGTATTGAAAGTTCTGAATCCCAATTGGTCCATAAGATCAATGCCGCAACTATGACCATTCTGGGTACAGTAGATGTTGGCGCGTCATCACCTCACGGGATCGCTCTTAGCAGCGATGGATCTACACTATGGGTGGCCAGTAATGAAGCTTCCCATTTTTTTGCAATCGAGACCACCCGTTTTGGGGAAAGTGATTATCAACCGCAGAATTTTCGCCTAGGGTCAGATGTACCTTATAATTACGAGATCAATGATAATACCTACAACGCTTTGGAACTCGTATTAAGCCAGGATGGTTCGGAACTGTTTGTATCTTGTTCTGGGACGGGGGAGGTACGCATATTTGATACGTCGAATGGTGACAGCCTGAAATATTACAGCACGGGTATGATGCCCTGGCATATAGCTGTTTCCAATAATGATAAATATCTTTATACAACCAACCGTATGTCAAATAATGTTGTACAAACAGATCTCACCAATGGTACTGCAAAAACATTCACTGCTGATGATCTTGCAATGCCTCACGGAGTTGCCCTTACGGCCGATAACAGTAAACTGGTAGTAAGTTCTTCCATGGGTGATGTATTATATATTGTGGATGCAGAATCCATGGTCATGACTGGTATGATCATGCTGATGGATGGCGGTATGGATATGGACAACATGCATATGCCCACTGGTGTAGCTGTTGTACAAGAATAACGGTTTATTTTTTCTTTGCTTGGTTAGCTACTGAATTTATCGCTGACTGGATCGCTTCCTCATCCCCCAGATAATAATGCTTGACCGGCTGTAGTTCATCATCCAGTTCATAAACCAGAGGTACACCTGTAGGTATATTTAGACCAACAATTTCTTTATCTGAAATATTATCCAGGTATTTAACCAGGGCCCGTAGTGAATTCCCGTGGGCAACGATCAATACCTTCTTTCCGCGACGGATAGATGGTGCAATGGTTTCTTGCCAATAGGGCAGAAAACGATTTACCGTATCCTTTAAACATTCGGTCAGAGGAATATCCTTTTGATCAATATTGGCATAAGTAGGATCATTTCCGGACCAGCGTTTATCTGACATTTCCAGTGCTGGAGGTTGTGTGTCGTAACTGCGACGCCAGATCAGTACCTGCTCATCACCAAACTTGGCAGCGGTCTCTGCTTTATTCAACCCTTGGAGCGCACCGTAGTGCCGTTCATTCAAACGCCAACTATATTTAATCGGTACATTATCTATTTGCATTTCCGATAGGCAGATTTCCATTGTACGAATTGCGCGGGTGAGGAGGGATGTATAGATCAGATCAAAAACGAATCCCTCTTCTGCCAGGATTTTTCCAGAAGTTTGCGCCTCTTGTTCTCCTTTTGGGGTCAGATCTATGTCGGTCCATCCAGTAAAACGATTATCCAGATTCCATTGGCTTTCGCCATGACGCAATAAAACAAGTTTAACCATGAATATTTCCTTATCAGAAATTCGATCAAAACTATTATTCTTCAAAATGCCAAAATATATTTAACCAAAGAATTTGAGGAAATAATTATGAATGAACGTGTTGCAGTAAATGAATTTGTGCGGCGTCAAACAAAAGAATCCGGGAAATCATTTTCTAGTCAGCTTTCCTTTGAAGATATTGCATTGCATGCTGAAGTACAGATGTCCGCCGGACATTTTAAAGAGGGTTACCGGGAAGGCGTAAGAATTGTAGCGGCAGCAGTGGATATTACCAAACAATTCACCTGTCCCTTTGTCAAAATTGATGCAGCAACAGAATTGTCCGCAAAATATGTCCAGCGCAGATCTGATGAAAAATTTTATATCCAAGTGCGGGCAAAAACGGGCATATTACTTCCTGCTGGAAAAGTCGAACTGATTTTGTATCGTCATGATGTACTGGCAGAAAATGATGAACAAAGTACCGCTGCCGAATGGGAGTTGATCAGTTTTCACGCATTGCCGGAGGGTATAGATGAAATGCCTATGGGACCGGTGACCATGATGCGCAATCAGTTGAAACTACCTGGTGGTACTAAGGCCAATTATTCCGTAGCTGAGTGGGCTCATTCCGTTGAATTCTGGCAGCATTATGCTGCCCTGGAAACGGAGTAGTTTAATTCTTCTTGAGACTTATTAGAATGATATCCTTATCCCCAGTTTTAATCCCCTGGGGTTTAAGAATGCAGTCTGAATATTATCCGGCATATTGATGTACTTCTTATTATCCAATACATCTTGTACGAAACCCGGGGCCGCGTTCTGCCATTGACCATCAATGAATTGCTTATACGTTGCACTAGTATATACATAATAAAGTTCATTTGGATCCCTTGATTCCATTACCACAGCTGGCGGTAGAAGGTAATCGCCCCGCACTATGTTTATGGGCACAAATTCCAGGTTTGATTGGGGATAATCTCCCGGCTGATCCTTTCCCGGAATAAACATATAAGGATAATCATAAAACTCGACATCATCAAATGCGCTGAGTGGTAAATGTAAGGAGGTCATATAGTCATTGTAATCACTTAAGGGGTTTTCCCCCTTTGTAACGAAAGGATGTTCGAAGTACATAAACTTCACATTTAACGGGTTGGTCACATCAATAAATAATTGTACCGATCCAAACCGGGTCTTGAATTTTTTACTGAAGCGCAGATCCAGACTGTAGAAATCCTTTGTCCGAAGATTATTTTTTATTGTTGGGTGGGGTAAATACTGCACACCATTTTTATCATCTACCTGATCTAGGATCGGCCCACTCCAAGTAAATACTTTACCCGCCCGCCATTGACCTAATATATCCATATGCCAATCAGATAACAGTCGTAAACCAGCTTGCTCAGGTAGAAATAATTCCAGATTCAGTCGGGCATATGGTTGTGCTATAGGTTTCATCTGGTAGTGGTCTTGTGTCATGCTATAATATTCATTTTCATCCAACGGGTTCTGAATGACTCCGGTTATACCAAAATTCCCAGAACTAAAATCCATATAGGTATAATTTAGGAAACCCCTGACCAAATTTCCCTTTACCTTGCTCAAAGTTAATTCCAGACCACGGACATCATTATAATTGTTGGGCATGGCGATTGTATAGATCATTTCATCACTTACAAAAGCCTGAAAACTGACCTGATTATCCACACTGCGAGAATAACCTGAAAGCTGTAGTAAATATTCATTGGTCAATATCCTTTCATAACCTATTTCATAAGCATTGGTCCTGGGCATGGGCATATTCGGATTTCCTAGTCCGGTGATGGCACTGCGATCGACTGTAAAGGACTTTTTCTGCATCCGATAGAGATACTGGGCCTGGGGCATCTGGCGGAACTGGCCATAATTGAAATAGAATTTTGTTTTGTCTGTGATCGGGAATGATACTCCAATTCGCGGACTCAACGCCATCTGTTTTTCCGCGCTGACTGTTGCGGCTGAATCCTTTCGGGCATCGTTATTTTGCTGGGTAAAGAATTGATCAAAATCACTGAAGATGTTGTTTTCACCTCCGGCAAAAAAATAGTCCATTCGCGCACCCAGTTTTATAACCATCTGATTAAATGTCAACTTCCCCTGAATATATGCGGCGCCCTGCTGCGGTGTGGCTGTCCATGATTCATGCAGTCGGTAAGGCGATTCGTAATCTATATTTTCGCCAAACAAGAGATTAGATATTGACCCAATAGCCATGACCCTGGTATCAACCGCATCATTAAATTCTGAAGATATGTGATAATTGCTGTATATATATTCAAAACCAGCTTTCAGTTGGGTGCTGGAATTCATTTGTTTGGTAATATCAAAATTACCAGAAATAACGGACACACTTGAAGTATCTTTATTCTTGGTGATATTTTCGGGATCAGGACGTAAAAAGTAATCTGAATGCAAGTAATGCATTTTCATTTCATAAAATGTGCTGGCATTCAGTGTGCGCGATAATTTTCCGGCGAACATACTATGATCAATATCTGAGAGACCAATACTGGCATTTTTAAATAGTCCCTCTGTCCTAAAAAAATCGTTTTCATAACCCCACGGGTAGGCCGGTATTCCCGCCTCCATAACTGTACTGATCGAGTCTGTAGTGCCCTTTTGATTGGTGAATAAACCGCTAAGAGTGAGTTTAAGATCTGGTTTAATATTTGAAATGAGTTTGACTTGAAATGTTTTATTCTGACGCAGATTTTCACCAAATTGATCCAAATAAGGTATAATATTTTTTCGATAGGATGTCAGAAACCGCAGATTACCAAAACGTTGACTCAGTGGTCCGCCTATGGTCAGATCTATGTCATGGCCGGCATCATTAATTGGTTTCCATTTGCCAGGAAAATTCAATCGTTGGCCGGGACGATTTCTTATAAATAAATCCGCGCTAAAATGATCTTTGGGTGGGTCTTTGGTAACAATCTGTACCAGACCGGAACGGACATTTCCATAAGCAGCATCAAAACCACTGGTCTGTACTTGTATCTGCTCCACCGCTGTGTAACTGAGGCCGGTAATTGGACCATTGGTTCGCCCTTCTCTTAGGTTTATCCCATCTAAAATAAATGATGTAGAGTTAATATTCCCGCCTCGGATTGTCATATTTGGTTCAACACCTGCTTGCAGGCGGACTGCTTCTTCAATCGTAGCTATAGGAAGATTTTCCAGATTTGCAGCATCCAGGTTGATCGTATTCGCCGATATACCAGGTCTGATCAACTCGCGCTCTGCAATAATGGTTACTTCTTCACCTTTTAAGACTTCTTCGTCAAGTATAAAATTGATATTCGTGGTCTGGCCGGGGTATACCTTTATATCTGTAACAGTTGTCTGGGTATAGCCAATATAGAAGGCCCTAATGCTGTATGTCCCGGGAAGTATATTTGCGATAATATAGATACCGCTACTGTCTGTTGATCCTCCAATATCGGCACCAATAAGTAGAATGTCTGCTCCTCGCAGAAGCGCACCTTTAGTTGTTGTTTCGACCCTGCCGCTAATGTTACCGGTCTGCCCCTGAATAGGATAAGCGGTAATGAAAAATAACGACAACCAGGATAAGATACAGTGGTTATTAAATAGAAAACGCCAAAACCAGTATTTGCGCATTTTCTATTTTAAGACAAATTAAACAATGAAACGAATAACTAGGTTAAAAGTATTTCAGATTATTTTGCTTAGGCATCAAAATACTGTTGTGTTATGTCGACGTAAATAATCAAGTATTGCCCAGGATGAATCAAACTGGATTGTTTTTTCACTTTTTTGTTCCAGTTGACCAGTTCCGTAACGGATACATTAAAACGATTGGCAATGCGGCCTAGAGAATCACCATTTCTGACGTGGTAAGCAACCTTTTGTATTGTTTCTGGGCGGGATACGTCCGGCCTATTTTCGCATTGAAATAATTTAATTGTTTGGTCAATCTTCAAATAATCTTTTGTCTTCATGTTATTCCAGACTGCAAGTTCATCGATCGTCACCTCAAATTCCTTGCTTAAATCCCACAAGGAGTCCCCATGTTTTATTTTGTATTCAGTGTAGTGGGGGTCATGCTCATCTATCGGTAATACACTACCAGGTGAAATTTTTGGAACTAGCAGTTGTTCTCCCGCAATAATCGTATTCGATGATAATTTGTTGACCGCTTTGATAAGCACCACTGATGAGGAGTGGTTTTTTGCGATTTTGCTCAAACAATCACCACTATTGATCTTATAATGAACCCATTGGATTGATTCATCTGTTGGCAAGTCTGCAATTAAAGCATTCATTAACGATTCATTTTCTACTGGAATCAGGAGCTGATGGGGTCCATCGGGAGCTGATTGCCAGAAATTGAAACCCGGATTAAGCTGGTATATATCTTCTAGTTGTAGATCCATTATATCCGCCAGCGCTGTTAAATCAATTTGTGTGGGCCAGTTCACAATGGTGAACCTGGCACTATTTGGTAATTCGGGCAATCTTATGCCCAAAGAACTACTATTATCAATTACGTGAATCAGAGCCAGCAGTCGGGGTACGTACTCTTTTGTTTCCCGGGGTAAACTCAAAGACCAAAAATCCGTGCCTTTACCCCAGGCTGCATTCCGCCTTTGGACATAAGAAACGGTGCCTTCACCAGCGTTATAGGCGGCGATAGCAAGTAGCCAGTCGCCATCAAATCTCTTATGTAAATACGTTAGGTAATCTAGGGCGGCCTGGGTTGAAAAAACAATATCCCGGCGGCCATCATACCAGCTATTTATTGGCACACCATATTGCCGTGCAGTACTGGGTATCATCTGCCAGAAACCGGCAGCACTGCCATGGGAAAATGCATAGGGGTCATAATTGCTTTCTATAAAGGGTAGTAATGCCAGTTCCAGGGGCAGGCCTCGTTTTTCCAATTCTGTGGTTACATAATGAATATAAGGACTAGCTTGGTGTGACAAGAAATTAAAATACCAGGATCCATGATTTTTGATACGATCGATCTCTTGCTGTACGGTCTTGTCCTTGTAGTATGTATTCCATGATATATTTTCTTTTACATTTTGCCATAGATCCGTTTGTGGCTCGGGTTCTGTAATTAGCGGATCAACGTCACAAGCACTGTAACAAAGCGCCGCTTCGTTATCGACTACTTTGATTAATAAGTCAGCGCTTCTCGTAAGGGGAGAGAAGTGTTCCGTAAGAAAAATTATAACAAGGAATAATGAGAATATGTATTTCATAAAATTTTTATATGTTGCGTTTAAATGATTAGTCAACCAAAAAACGGGTCTGGCAAGAAGCCAGACCCGTTTCATTTGATTTTGTGTGTGCCATACTCCAAATAGCTGGTTTAGTTATTCGATCCTAGCACGGCTGAGTAAACATCATCCTCTTCATTAGCAGTGAATTTTATTTCATTACTATCTGTATCAGAATCTAACTCATCTTCTTTTTCATCTCCCGGGGCGCTATTTGCTGCAAGTTCTTCAGCATAGGACGTGGTGTATTCCTGTCCTTTCCAGGTAAATGCGTGGCCGGTGCCAAGCAGTGCCCGAGCTTCAGCGAAAGCTTCATTAAAAGTTTCCGGTTTTGAAGCTACCGTTTCGAGATCTTCCTCAGCATTTTCAGTTTCTTCAATTATCACATCTATTGCTTCAATTGCCTCAGCGATATAGGCTTCAGCGCGATCGTCAAGAACAACTTCTTCTGAATGATCTTCATAAGGACTCTCATAGGATAACTCTGGGGCACGGTTATTAGCACTCATTATCATCAACATTGCAATGATGCCGAAAGACAGTGCTACGAAAACTACTCTTCCGCGATTGGTTTTTGATTTATTCATTGTTTCTCCTTTTCATTTTTGTTTATGATCGCATTTTGTTGCAATCGATAGGTTTTACATGGCAGGCACGGAATCAGTTCCAGTAATTATTTGCAATAGTCATGATTTGTGAGCGTTGTCACAATGTAAGTATTGTTTCTAAAAATATTGGAACCTCGAGGGATACGAGAGTATTTAACAAGGTCGAAACCTCCTGGCAGGGGTTTTTTTACAAATAGGGTCTAAGCTCAGTTATATATTGTATTGGTTATAAATAATGAAAATGGTAAGCTTTTTCAGATACATAGTTATATAAATAATGAAAAATAAATCAACGCTAGTATTTATTACTCTCTGCGCGCTTGTGCCAATTATTTTTATTACGGTAGCTTTTTTTGGACCAGGAAAAGAAGTGCCTATCTCCTTACAAGGACCGAACGCTTTTGGTTTCGATGATGAAAAGATCACCAAGAAATATGATTATTTAGAAAAGAAGGAAAAGGAAAAACGGGAAAAATTTAAAAAAGAGGTGGAAAAAATATGGGATTCCTACAAGGAATCGACATCGAAGACTTATGTTTCTTACAGCAATGATCTTACTTCCCGATCCATAGTCGATTTTGAAAAAGGGGAGGTGACTATAGAGGTGATCGTGGATGAAAATGAAAGCAAAGACGGTTCTTACAACCTTGATATAAACCCGGATAAAAATATTTACATCACTCAAATAGGGAATGTGAAAAATATTATTCTTTCTATCAACGCAGCACTAATTAATACGATAACTTTTTTCGCGTTACAAGATCAAGAAGATGATGGCGATCAAGAGGGATCGAGAAGTGGCAAAGGCCTTAATTTTAAATTTTTGCGGCAATTGAATAATATTCTGAAAGAAAAAGGAGACGACGGAAATCCGATTTTGAAAGATCAATTAGTTGATGTCAGCGGTAAGGTTGTTAAAGGTATGGGCAATACGATGGATTTTGCTAAATCTGTTGTTAATACACAAACCAAGAAAGTCCGGATGCATTTTTCAAAGGATGGAAAAAAACGGACCATTTTTTCCATCAAGATACCGATGAGTGATGATCATATTGCCAAGCGCAGGGACAGATATAAGGACCTTATTGTTATAGAGGCAAGAAGGTTTAATATCCCTCCAGAAATCGCATTGGCAATTGCCGAAACAGAATCGGCTTTTAACCCTAAGGCAAAGTCGAATGTTCCCGCCTATGGATTAATGCAATTGGTACCGAAAACGGGTGCCCGGGATGCCTACCAGTGGATCTATAAAAAGGATAAATATGTCAGCGGCAGATACCTATACAAACCCAAGAACAATGTTGAACTGGGGTGTGCTTATTTATCTATGATCAGGCATCATTATTTTTCTGGTATTCGTGATGACGATCGAGCGTACCTTTGTGCTATACCAGCTTACAATACAGGTATTGGGAATGTCTCCAAGGCTCTCGTTAACAAAGCAAACATTAAGGAAGCATCTAAAAAGGCAAACAAGATGGATAGGGATGAATTGTATGATAAACTGTATACAAACCTCAGCAGTAAGGAAGCAAAGAATTATCTAAAAAAGGTCTGGACTAAAAAAGAAAATTATAAATGATCAAACTTTTGTTTTTGCGAGATTCATCCGCAAAATAAATACCCGCAGCGAACTGAGAATAATTGTACCAATAATTACGACATAGACAACGCGGGCCATGTATTCAGCGCCAGGCATACCGGCCTGGATCACTGCCTGAATCAGTACAGCAGCAGCCAGTCCCCGGGCAAAAACTGCATTAACCAGTTGTCGCTGGTCTTTTGGCATTCCCTTAGTTAATGGCATTGATCCCATGCGAGTAATCATGATCAGCACCGATAAAATGCTACCGATAACCAGCGCTGTTTGATCCGTAATATCAAGTAGGATACCCACATAAATGAAAAACAGTGCTTTCAGAAAAAAGGAAATCAAATTGTAATACCGTTTCTCAGTTGCTGAGGTTACTTCGACTCCAAGGTCACCCTGGATGGCTTTTTGTTTTTCCGCAACCGACCTGGAAAGAATCCCCTCTTTTATAGAGGAAAGTTGCTTTGAATTATTGAGGATCAATCCCAGGAATAAAGCAGCAATAGGTCCATTACCTCCAAAGTATTCCGTTGCCAAATAAATCAGTATTAAATATGCAATCGTAATAATATAATTTTGTTCTTCAAACACTCTGATAACTATCCATATTATGCCACCCAAAACACCGATAAATCCAGCAATGGCAAATAATTCAATAAGGTAAGTGAGTGTTTTTTGAACACCAAAAATTCCAGTAGCATAAACTTCTATAACTGATAAGGTTGCCACAATACAGAATACATCTGTAAGTGCAGATTCAAGTGCCAATCTGGAAAACAACTTTCCTCCTACACGTATCTGACTCAATATAGGAATCACAAATGAAGATGATACACCAGCAAGAGAAAACCCAATAATCATTGATGCCATCATTGTTGTTCCATCAAGATGATATTGATGGATATAGTAAAATGTTCCCCCCACTACGATTGTGGAAATAACAAAATTGTATATTGTCAGGATGAGACTGGAAGAGAATTCCCTGATCAGCGAGGATAGATTAATATTAAATGCACCATCAAAAATCAGGATCAATAGAGTGAAAGTCGTGAATACTGGTGCAATGGAAGCTAGATCCTCTGGCGATGTGTATCCGAACCCATTGGGGCCGATAAGAAATCCAAGTATAATAAGAAACAATACATCAGGTATATTGGTCCGGCGAAATAATGCCTCGGATAAAAAGCCAAAAATCGCTATTAAACTAAATGCCAGTAATGCTGTATTAACGTTCATAGCGCTGTGCTAATATTAATGGATGTATTAATAATCCCATAAGATCATTTAATTTTTCCGATATGGGCTTTGACCATAACTGTCTCAGTCCAATAAAATGGCCAAAATCCTTCTATTGTTTTCGAAAATTTTGGAGCAATCAATATATCGTATTCTTTATTTTTATTTAGCAGATCCTGTAAAGCTAAGTTTTCAGTATCAATAAATATTAGTCCTAATATTTGTGCTGCGGTTGTTTCAGTATAATCAAATTCCGATGATATAATTGGAATATTTGTCGTAGCCATTCCAATAGTTGCAGTTTCAATCTTTCTTTTAAACATTCTATTAAAATCAAATCCTATAATTTTCACCGATTTTGCCTGGCCCCAAACTTCATCGGATATATCCAGGTCTTTTAATTGAATTTCCGGTGTCACAATACTGTGGGAAACCATTGTACAGCCTGACATCAAGAAAACTGTGACTATTATATATAATGACATATTTTTCATTTATTTTATCTCCGTTATGAGATGGTAAAAGTAAAACTTCATATTTATAATAGATAAAGGTTTTTCCAATAATCAAAAATGATAAGTACAGCATTTTCTATATATTATTTTCTTGAGAATTTTGCTAAAATAAACATTGTGAATACACGTCTTGTAAACATTTTAATATCAGGTGCATTGCTACTGTATATTATCGGTTGCGCAAAACAGGAAACTGAAAATAAATCAATGGATATGAATATTAAGTTAACCTGGACAGTGGTTACGAATATGTTGGTAGGAGAATCAAGTTGCCGGGCCGCATTTACCATCCAAAACAAATCTAGCCAAACCATCGGAAATTCCGGTTGGGCTATTTATTATTCACAAATTCCCAGGAGGGTAACGAATGAACCCAATGCCAAAGCAATTGTAAAACATATTAACGGGGATTGGTTTAAAATTATTCCAGCACAAAATTTTTCTCTTGCTCCAAATGAGCAAGTAACGGTGCATTATGATCTTTCACATTATTTGATCAAGGAAACGGATGCGCCACTATATCCATATATTGTACGCTATGATGAAAATGGAAATGAAACATCAGTCTCAAGAATAACTGATTATAAAATTTTACCATTTGAAAAGCCAAAACAGATCAACCGCGGTGCCGATGATGTTATACCAATACCGAGCACCGCACATCGTTATCAGGAAAATGCAATATTATCATTATTGCCGGAAAATGTATCACATAAGATTATTCCCACCCCCGTAAGCATAACCTCCCCAGCAGGCCATTTGGAATTGAGTGCTGCATTACAAATTCACTATAGTGCCGATCTATTGTCTGAGGCAAAATATCTTCAGGAAATGCTGCAGGAAATAACCGGCACAAAATTTACTATTTTTGAGAAAGATTATACAGAAGGGAAAGCGATTGTTTTACAAACGGAACCTGTGTCTGTTAATGGTGTTACTGCAGAGGCGTATGTGCTTGATATTTCTTCTGTCTCTGGCGTGAATATCACTGGCTCTGATCCAGCGGGAGTTTTCTATGGTATACAGAGTTTAATGGCCTTAATGCCCGTAGATTTTTATATAATGTCCCAAAGAAAGATCTTAGTTCCAACAGTTCGGGTTGAGGATGCACCACGTTTTCCCTATCGTGGTCAGCACTTGGATGTCTGCAGAAATTTTTTCTCAAAAAATGCTGTGTTGAAACTAATGGATTTAATGGCCTTCTATAAGCTAAACACCCTGCAGTTATATCTTTCTGAGGATGAGGGCTGGCGAATTGAGATAGAAGCGCTCCCCGAACTGACAGCGGTTGGCGGTCAGCGCCAGCATACATCGAAGGATGCAGCGGCGCTCCATCCATCCTATGGTAGCGGACCAATCGCCTACGAAGAAGGCACCCATGGAAGCGGTTTTTATACCAGAGCAGATTTCATTGAAATGCTCCAATACGCTGAAGAGAGACATATTACACTGATACCTACCATTAACTTCCCAGGACACGCCAGGGCAGCAATCAAGGCAATGGAGGCACGGTACCAGCGTTTTATGGCCAAGGGTAAGGAACAACTGGCGAACGAATATCGGCTAATTGATCCCGCTGAAAATTCTCAATACTCATCAGCACAGGGTTACAACGATAATGTAGTTAACGTAGCGCGAGAATCTGCCTATCGATTTTATGAAACGGTGATTAAGAGCATCAGTGACATGTATCGAGAAGCAAATGTCCCATTCACTTTTTTCCATACTGGTGGAGATGAAGTGCCGAATGGTTCCTGGTCAAATTCCCCATTGATCAATGAACTCCTGGAAACGATGCCTGAAGTAAAAAATCCAATGAATCTTCAGGTCCATTTTTTCCGCCGCGCGACAGATATTCTTGAAAAATATGATGTAAAAATTGGCGGCTGGGAAGAAGTAGTCATGCTGAGAGATACACAAGGAAGACCTGTTCCCAATCCAGAATTTGTTGGTAAAAGGGTCGTGCCGTATTTTTGGATCAATGCCTGGGGGCAGGAAGACCTGGCCTATCGTTTAGCAAATATTGGTTATGAAGTGGTCATGTGTAATGTAACAGATTTTTATTTCGACCTTGCTTATGATAAAGACCCACAAGAGCCTGGGCTGTATTGGGGCGGATTCAATAAAACGAGGGACGCCTATGAAACCGCACCGCTGGACCTGTTTAAGACCACGACTACCACTCCTAGCGGTACACCGATCGATATCGAAAAAACATTTAAAGATAGAGAACGCTTACAACCGGAAAATAAAGAAAATATAATTGGTGTCCAGGGTCAGCTCTGGAGCGAAACCATAAAAGGTGACCAAAGGCTGGAATATTATTATTTACCTAAGATTATTGGTTTTGCCGAAACGGCTTGGTCAAAGCGAGATTGGGAAACCATCGCAGATCGGGATGAAAGGGAAAAAGCTACATTAAAGGCATGGAATGTTTTCACAAATATATTGGCGCGGAAAGAGCTGCCCCGACTCAATTCTATTTTTGGTGGTTATCATTACCGTATTCCCTTACCGGGTGCGGTGGTAGAGAATGGACTACTAAAGGCGAATGTTGAATTCCCCGGGCTCGATCTCCGTTATACTACTGATGGTTCAGAACCGACCATCGAATCGTTACTATTTACGGGACCTGTAGAAGTTTCTGGAACAGTAAAGATACGTGCTTTTGATGCGGCTGGTAAAGGCAGCCGTACATCTGCAATCGAAGCTGAATAGCTACGGTAAGATTGTCGGTTGGTAGCGGTGAATAAATACCTCCGGCATGCGCTGCGGTTTCCCATTCTGGATATTCATTGATACCCAATCTGTCTCAGCCCGTAATACAGTTTTCTCATCAGCAAGCCGGATGATCTGGTACTTGCGTTTACTGTTGAAACGATAATCATTTGTTGCTATCCATGTACCAATGATTAAATCATCGTTGGCAAAGGTTGCCGCGATATAATTTAGTTCATGACGTTTGGCAACCATGGCTACGCCAATATCAAGGTAATCATCAACGGACAGACCCAAACTTTCCGAATGGGCATAGGCAACTGTCATGATCCAATTAAGGTAAACGCGGTTATTTGCATGACCTAACTGATCAATTTCTTCCGGTAGCACCTGTACTTTCATGGTATACGGGTTCGGGTAGTCCCAGTTTAATTGATCCGGTTTATCTTCTGAGATTCCCATATCATTATTTTTTAGTGAGATATTGTCCTTGAAAAAAGACTGCTGTTAGGAATTGTTTTTTCTTAAAACTCTCTGCTATAATCGATGGTCATTGTTAGGTCACCAGTTTCTTCATCTTTATCTAGAATGAATTTTCCCCGAGATAGTGCATCAATATCATAGAACATCCCGCTCTCGCGATCAAATTCGCCTTCCAGCGCTGTCCATAGAAATACTTGCAATGTTGGATGAATATTTTTCCCATAAAACAATAAAATTTCCTCAGCAAAAAGTTTTTCCGTAAGAACGCTTTTGACCACATAGTGTTTTATCGAATTAAAGAAGTTTTTTTTCTCCAGCGCCACGGTTAACCATTCATTAAGGCTGTTTGCAAATGAAGCTGTTTGCATGCGCAATCTTTCATCAACACTGGGATCATACTCCGGATCCTCTAAATATCGAACCAGTAAATTGCGGTCCATTACTGAATTCCAGTTTTTTCTCACTGCATTGGCATGATCTTTGGCCTTTTCTTTCCATGACTGAACCTGGGAGATAATGTACATTTCATCCAGGCCATGGGGACTAAAGTAATCTTCCTTGCTCTGGTAATAAAAATCCATGTTGTTAAACATCCACCAATCTCCTAAGCGGTCTCTCTCAGCGCTGCGCAGTGCTACCATGATGGCCTCGGCCCAGATATCCAGTTCGATTATTCGTTTTACCTGATCAAATATTGTGTCATTATCTGCATTCTGTATATCCTCGTAGGCATTCTTTTTTTCCTTTTTCAGCGCCGTTATCATCTGGTCAAAGACCTGCTTATCCTTGGCGATGTTCTGCACCCAGTTGATAATGCCTTCGAAACCCATTTCCTTAAATTTCCTGGTGGTGATTTCGAATGCAATTTCGTCTATTGTTAACTCGTCCGGTTCTTTTTCCTCTGATCGGTATACGTAATCCTTGGAATCGTAAACAATATTTTTGTTTTTGTCCTTCATCTGGAAAACTGGCCGCATAGCAGATACCTACAGGTAAAAAATTGATTCTTTAACATTTTTTACAATGCTGAATCTAAGTCTATTACAATTATAATTGTTTTCTGAAAACTTGCTGGTATGGTAATGGGGAATGTGTGGGCCCTCAGGGATTCGAACCCCGGACCAACGGATTATGAGTCCGCTGCTCTAACCACTGAGCTAAGGGCCCATTAGTGGGCGTGGAAAATAATAAGAGCTCGTCGATATACCAAGCGTGTCGACGGGCTCTGGTCTATTATCACTCTTAAAACCAGCCTCTAAAAATACTACTATATATAATATGTGGTAAAACTTATTAGTACGTAGAAATATAGTTCGGCGTACATAGTCTGGCGTACAATAGTACAAATTAAAGAAAGTCACATGACTTTGGAAAAACGTCACCGCGCCTGTGGTTGATGCACACGGTAACAAAGTCAATCACCCCCATACCCTCATATTGATATAACCAAAGATAATTAAAGTCACTCAGCGCGTAGTAAATAACAGAACGTTTGGTATAATATTGCGTAGTCATCCAGCAGGGTGGCTATGCATTTTATACAGTGTTAGTGATAGACAGTTTATTCTTCCATATTCTTTGTTAACATATCAATTTTCTCTTGTGTTCAGTCATTAATTATCCAATTTATTGTTAAATACCATATTTTTTCTTCACATATAAAAACCATTGTTTTGTAAACTCTTCTTCATTAAGGTTCATTGTTTTCTTTAAGTCGCCATTATTTTTGATCAACTCATTCAGACCGATGTTTCCTTTAGTTTCAACTATAAATTCAGCAATAAAAAACCCAACTTCATAAATGTATGTATTTGTGAATTGATTTAGTTCATTTAGCGAAGGAGGATTTTGATTAACTAGGTATGAAATTTTTTGTGGTTCAGGATAGTGATTTGATTCATAAATGGCTACTGCTTCCCATAACCACCGAGGATTATTTGCAATATTGCTGTTGATATTGTATGATACACAATGAGCAAATTCATGTATTGTATTATGAATCATCGTTCGAAAGTCTTGTTTTGGATGATTTGGAGACAATAAATGTATCTGTGAAACACTAGTAGCAAGTCCAATAGCCCATATTGGTAGGTTAGGTTCAATCGATTGAACTGCTATTTGTAAACTAGTTATGTTTGAATAGAAATTAATTTTTACTACTGGGAGTTTTTCAGACTGCAGATGTGTTACAATTCTGGAATAATTAGCTTCTAGACTGTCAGCTATTTCCTTAATATTCTTATCGTCTAATTCGGTATAAAATATCTCAAAATGAGTGGTTGTATGAATCCACAATTTCCGTGATTCTCCCAGTATTTCAGAATACAAACTGTCAATATGCCCGACTACAATTTGATTACTGGATTCTTTTTGTAAACTGCTCTTTTCAGTTTTCTTACAACCGATAAAACCGAGCATAATTAGAAGTAGTGAAATGTAAGTTTTCATAATTTCTTTGGTTTTATATATTATCACTAAAAACAGATAAATAGATATAAGGCAATGTAATTGATATAGCAAAGATTCGTAAAACGTCACTCATGGACAGTTCGCGGTATCCGAATCAACCTAAAAAAGACTGGGCGGATTTTTCAACCTAATTCCCAACCGCCAACCTAATAAAGATGGGGGTAGGGTAATTGATATTAGGTGGACACACATTGTTGAGTAATTTTTTATAAATTCAAGAAAATAATAAGGAATGAAAAATGGGAAAAGGTCACGATTCTAAAAAAGCTAATCGATAATTATGAACAAGGACACGAAGAGAAATGAAGATAGAACTTTGTGACTTCAAGTCTTCGTGGCGGAAATAAGGAGTTAAAATGAAAGTAAAAATGTTTTCTAAATGCGGCCGATACTTTAGTAAATCCAATATTGCTGCACATCTTGAAGGAGAGATTAATGCCTGGCTTGAAAATCAACCGGGAATAAAGGTGATTGATATAAAACAAACATCATGCGGGGGGAGTCTCGAACCGGGACAGCATCTAATTTCAGTTTGGTATGAAACAGGGGCATAAGGTTTAATTGCATAATGATTACCCAAATTCATTCAACCCGATTACAACTCTACGCTATGACTTACCAGAAAATAGTTTGGTTACCATTACCATCTACGATATGCTGGGTAGACAGGTTAAAACCCTAATCAACCAAACCCAAGATGCTGGTTACAAATCAGTCATTTGGAATGCTACCAACGATTACGATAAACCAGTAAGTGCGGGCATATACTTATATCAGATACAAGCTGGGGAATACATTAGCACTAAGAAGATGGTACTGTTGAAATAGATTCTTAATTAGGAAAACATCAAGCCCCGTCAAGTAGCGGGGTTTTTTGTTTGTGGGATGATGGGTAGATTTGGATGTGAAAATTAGGCTATATTTCACTAAATGGTATATGACCGATTATACTTATCAAAACCTAAATACCTGAAATAGATAAAAATGGTTTATTGGTCAGTAGCTTTGATTATTATCACAAAAGTATGCACCGAACTGATAAAATATATTTAATGAAAAAATATCCACCTGTCAAAGGTGAATCAGGCTGGGTAGGTCAGCTGGGTTGATGGAACAGTATGTAAAATGGATGCCCGGATGGGATAATGAGTATTGGGGCTTCAACCAGGGCACGTTAGGCATTCTGTTGGCCCTGGTGTTGCTGGGCTTCATCATCAGATTACTGGCCATGGCACTGGTCACTCGCGTCTTCAGCAAACTCGCGAAGCGCTCTCCTGTCGCGGCGAAGACCATTAGCGAGAGCCGAGGAGTACTCGGCACTGCCGCTGCGGCCGCCTTGTTCTGGCAGGTCAGCGAACAACTGGCCCTGGACATGGATCTGGCTGTCTCCTCCGTAATGATGCCGAAAGCCGCTGCCTTCTGGTTGCCTGCGCTCGCTCAACTGCTGATGCTGGGTGCGCTGCTCTCTTGGGCTTTGAAGGAGGTCGAGTTGGTTGGGGCTGTCGTCGACTGGTGGGCTGATGATGATGAATTGGATGGTACGGAAAAGACTCTGATCAGCGCGCTTAAGAGCGTGCTGCGCTTCCTCATCGTTATATTTGGTGCGATCCTCATCGCCAACGCGCTGGACTTCAACCTCGCCACCCTCATCGCTGGAATGGGTATCTCCGGTCTCGCTCTTGCTCTCGCAGCTAAGGACACCATCTCTAACTTCTTCGGTGCGATCACCGTTCTGATCGACCGGCCATTCAAGGTCGGCGACTGGATATTGACCAAGAACGCAGAGGGTGAGGTCATCGAGATCGGCCTGCGCACGACTCTGCTCCGAACCAGCGTGGACACGATCATTACACTGCCAAACGCGAGCCTGGTCAGCCAGGCGGTGGAGAATTATGGCAAGCGCCGATGGCGCCGCTACCGGCCGACCTTCCACCTCGACCTCGACAGCAACCCCGCTAAAGTCAAGAAGTTCTGCGGTGGCATCCTTGAGATGATCGCCGAGAACCCGCAGACCCTGAGAGAAAGCTCCTCATGGGCATGTGTGGAGACACTGGGCCCCCAGAGCATTGACGTCAACGTCAACATGTACTGGGACATCGACTCCGGAAAAACCGAACGGGGGGCACGTGAGGTCTTCCTGCTCTCGGTGATGAAACTTGCCATGAGCCTCGGACTGCACTTTTACGAACCACGGGTGCGCCGTCAAAAGCCGGAGTGATCATAAGACACTTCTGCTGCTGAAATGGCACCCCCCAAGGGATAGGATTTAAGCAAGAGCCCCGTCAAGTAGCGGGCTTTTTTGTTTATAGACATTTAGGACTGGCGGTACTTACATTTAATCTGCCATAGAGCGTAGTTTATGTTTACGCTAATCTTGTTAAACAAAATACAAAGGTAAATGAAATGAAATTATTTAACTGCAAGACAATCTTGCCTTTAGCTTTTCTATTAATTGTAGGTTGTAGCCAATCAACAGATGTTGATTTTCCAATTACATCAAGCAGTGAGGCAGCAAAAGAATTATATAAAAAAGCATGGTATTACTGGGATCAAGGTGATGGTTTAAAAGGATGGGAATTAATGGAAGAGGCTCTTTCTCTAGACCCTGACTTTATTCTGGCTAATTTGTATGTCCCAACAACCGATCCTAATAAATGGAAAGAATATAAAGATAGGGCTAAAGAAAACAGTAATAATGGTAATGATTATGAAAAGCTAGCAGTTAAAATGTGGGTTGCGGGGCGTGAAAGCCGCTCAATGGATTATATTAATTTATGTAAAGAGCTTGTATCAAAATATCCAAGCAGCTCACAATCCTATGTTATGCTTGGGGATGCCTATACTGGAGTAAAAGATTTTGACAATGCTATTGCTAATTATGAAAAAGCATTGGATATCAATTCCAGTCAGTATTTAGCCTGGACAGGTTTGGTTAAACATCAAGTCACCGTGGGTGGCAATACAATGCTACCTAAGAACAAACAGTCAAAAAAGCTTGCGCTCAAATATGCAGATGGTTTAGTAAAAACAAGACCCGAGGCACCATTTTCATATCAAATAAAAGGTAATATTGAGCGTCAATATAGTGATATGGAAGCAGCTCGCGTACAGTACGAAAAAATGATTGAAGTCGCAGAAAAAACAAAGTCAACATCGCTAGGTGCAGGCTATAACTTAGTAGCTCATACTTATCTTTTTACTGGCGATTACCAAAAATCTAGAGAAAACTATGAAATGGCGGCTTCTCGTTCACCATCTAAATATTCTAAGATTTCTTATGGGGAATTTGGCGTGTGGTCTTATCTATACGAAAATGATTATACTGGCGCAGTAAAAGCTTTGGATGAATTAGATCAAAAAGTGGATGATCAAAATTTTTCAGAGTCGGAGGTTTTAAATTATAAAGCCAACAATCAATTCACAAAATTTATCGCTCATTCATATAATCAAAATAAGTCAGGCGCCTATGATGCTTTGCAAGCTAATTGGCGTTTGCGCGAAGAGCGGTTATCTCTTGATGAAAGTGAAGATTTAGTCTCTCGAAGAAATTACGATACATTTAATGCCTGGATGGAGTCTTGGTATTATATTTTATTTGCTGAATATGACAAAGCACAAAAATCGCTGGGAAGGCTTTACGCTCTTGTGAAGGACTTGCAAAGTCCTGGATCGCTTGATGGATATAACTCATTATCTGGTATGGTTAGTTTATTTAGTGGTGATCCAAAAAAAGCAGTTAGTTATTTCGAAAATATAGAAAAAGAAAATAATGTGTATTTTGCCTATTTCAAGGCTCTCGCGCTTGAAGGGGTTGGTGAAAATGAAAAAGCCCAAGAAATATTTACGTTTTTAGCAAACTGGAATTTCCAAGGCTGGAAGCCTGCTTTAGTAAGAGGATTAGCAAAAGACAAAGTTAATGGATAACGATTTAACATACGTGGGATTTTGGAAAAGAACTGTAGCTGTCCTAGTGGATGCGTTTTTAATTATATTAGTAACCTTACCCATTCTCATTTGGGCATATGGATTTGAATATCTCAACAATGAACATATGGAAAAAGGTTCACTAGATTTTATTATTAATTATGTTTTTCCAACAATCGCTGTCATTTTACTTTGGAAATATTATCAAGCAACACCCGGAAAAATGATATTTAAAGCTACAATAGTTGATGCCAAGACGGGTGGGAGACCAACTCTCAAGCAATGGATCATTAGATATTTGGGATATTTTGTTTCATTGCTTCCATTTGGTCTTGGATATTTTTGGGTTGCTTTTGATAAGAAAAAACAAAGCTTCCATGATAAGCTTGCAAAAACTCTAGTGATCCAATCTAAAGTTATTGAATCTGAACCTGTAGAAATCGATGCTGAATAATAAATTTGTTTGTCATCAACGACCCAGTGGGATTATTTTATAAATGATTAATCCCCGCTGTGTGTAATATTAATTTTTATGATAATATGATGAGTAAGATTTTACCAATTCTATCGATTCTAATTTTGTTTTCTTGTGACAAGTTATTACAGAATAAACAAATGTATTCCATTGAAATAACCTCGTGTATTTTTAAAGATGGTGACTTTAATCGTTCTAAGATCACAGGTAATCCATTACCTATTTATATGTATGTATACGAGAATGAATTTCTCATATGGAAAGCCAAACTAGGTAAATACAGGGGGTTTCACTCCTATGATAACTCGAGTGCCGAAGACAGAATTGCTCTTATATCATATAATCCCGAATATAAATACCGAGTTGAAATACGGGATGAAGCCATTATATCAGAGGAAAAAGGATATGATAAAACATGGGCCAAAGGATTTCCTTTTAAACCTACATTAGAAAGATTGAACGTGGGAAATCATGACTCACAGATCGGTTTTAAAAGTGTTGCTATTAAAAAAATGAGTTATCGGCCAAACAATAGATTAAAAGAGAAATGATGATGATTCTTTAGGTAACATTGAGCTTTAAATTTGTAATAAGTACTTTACTAATTATTACTAAACATCAAGCCCTGCCCATTAGCAGGTTTTTTTGTTTATAGACATTTAGAATTGGTGGAGAGCAACAAGGGTATTCCTTGAGATATAATCCTATACCCTGTACATTTTTCCTATAAAAAGACTCCTATAATTGTATTACCAGTGTACCTCTTGCAAAAAGATCCTTCATAATCCACCAGCACCGGTGTGGCTCTGTGGATGCGGCAATCCCTTATCGGTTCATTATGCATGGGAGGGTGTTCCCCGGGATATTCGGATCAAACCAGAAGAAGAAAGCCTATGGCGCTATACCAGCGTATTACCTTCAAACAGTACGAAGGAAAAAATATCCTTGGGAGAAGGTTGGACACCACTTCTTCCTATTGGAAACAACGTTTATGTTAAAGATGAAACGGTGAATCCAACTGGCTCTTTTAAAGATAGAGGAATGGCTATGGCGGTAACGATGGCCAAGGCTCAGAATGTTGAAAAAATTTGTTTACCCTCCGCGGGCAATGCGGGCGTATCTGCTTCTGCCTATTGCCAAGCGGCAGGGATTGATTGTTTTGTATTTTTGCCGGAAACAATACCAGAACCGTTTAAAAAGGAAACGGAACGGTATAAATCCGAATTGGTTTTGAGTGGTCAAACAATTTCTGAAGCTGCCCAGGAAATGATTAATCAAAAGGACGAAGATTGGTTTGATATTTCGACCTTGAAAGAACCATTTCGGGTGGAAGGAAAAAAGACGCTGGGCTATGAAATTGCGGAACAGCTAGGTTGGTCGTTGCCTGATGTAATTATTTATCCTACTGGCGGCGGGACTGGCTTGATCGGTATGTGGAAAGCGTTTAAGGAAATGTTGGGCATGGGTTGGGTTTCAGGTCCCTTGCCGCGGATGGTGGTGGCCCAATCGGATGGATGTGCGCCGGTAGTAGAGGCCTTTCAAAATCAGCAGGATGCGACAAGTTTTTGGCATAAAAGTAATACCATTGCCCTGGGACTAAATGTACCAGGACCTCTCGGCGGTCACTGGATTTTAGAGATATTATCGGAATCCAATGGAATTGCAGTAACAGCCCAAGAAACATCCTTGGAAATCAATACTGAGAATTTCAAAAAAAGGATAGGGATCGATGCCAGTACAGAAATCGGCGTGGTTTGGTCAGTTTATGAAGAGCTTACAGAAAAGAAATGGATTACACTTGGGGAAAAAGTAATTCTTTTTGCAACAGGGATTGAACGCTGACAAGTTTTATTATTTTTGGAGGTTCTATTTTATTCCTGTGATATCCCAACTAGCGGAGTATTTTAATTCTTTAAGCTCAGGTATATTTAGAGAGGTAATTAATGGATCCGAAACCATTAAGCACGAAGAACTGCAATGGAAGTAAAAGGTAAACGAGTGGCTGTAACCGGTGCTGCCAGCGGCATTGGGAAAGCATTGACAGTTGCCTTCCATTCAGCTGGTGCTGCAGCGGTTATAGCATCAGATATTTATAAAGCAGGTGTCCAGGCTGTTGCTGCTGAAATAAAGAGTGAAGGTATCGTTGCTGATGTTACAAATGAAAAAGATATTATTCGACTGATCAAGGAAAGCAATGACACCTACGGTGGTATCGATATTTTTTGTTCCAATGTAGGGATCGGTGCTTACGAGGATTTTCTGAAAATAACCAACACAGAATGGCGCAAAATGTTGGATACTAATCTGATGTCTCATATTTATATTGTTCGCCACGTGCTGCCTCAGATGCTGGAGCGCGGTTCAGGCTACTTAGTCTTTACTGCATCCGCAGCTGGACTCTTATCTCAACTTGGATCCGTGACATATTCCGTCACCAAGCATGCGGTTGTAAGTCTTGCGGAATGGTTGAAAATCACTTACGGAAAAATGGGCATAGGTGTATCTTGTGTGTGCCCCCAGGCTGTCCGTACAGCCATGACTGCACAGGGTGCTGGTGTAGCGGGTATTGATGGAATGATCGAACCAGAGGTGGTTGCTAATGATGTACTGGAAGCGGTAGAAAATGAACAGTTTCTGGTAACACCTCATAAAGAGGTACTTGAATATATCAAGAATAAGGCATCCGATTATGACGGCTGGATTGATGGTATGCAAAATCTGCAGGAGAAATTCATCGATGAGATCAATACAGTAATAAAATAATCTGTTCTTGGCGATTATGGCCCTGGAGAAATTATTTATACATTTGGTTTTTATATTATTTTTGTTTCTACCAACTACTAAGGCACAGAACAACAGGGTTAAAATTTTCCCATCTGATTGGAAAGCAGCCGCACAGGAAATGGTACTGACCCAGATCGTAGAACGTGGAGTAAAGGATGCAAGAGTATTGACTGTATTGGCCCAAACAGCCCGCCACAAGTTTGTGCCGTCTGAGATGGTTCCTTATGCTTATAATGATAGGCCTTTACCTATTGGCGAAGACCAGACAATTTCCCAGCCGTATATTGTAGCGCTTATGACTGAATTACTGGGTCTATCTGGTACAGAAAAAGTACTGGAGATCGGCACGGGATCCGGCTACCAGGCTGCTGTACTGTCGCCTCTTGTGGCTGAGGTATATACAATAGAAATTGTCAAAACATTGGCCTTGCGCGCCCAGACAATACTAAAGAAATTAGGAATGAAAAATGTTCATGTCCGTTGGGGAGATGGATACAAAGGCTGGCCTGATGAAGCACCATTTGACCGTATAATTGTGACGGCAGCACCGGATGAGGTGCCTCCAGCTCTTATTGATCAATTACGCGCTGGGGGGAAACTTGTAATTCCCGTAGGCAAATATTGGCAGGAACTAAAAGTCATTACCAAAGTCAGTAGATCACAGATAGATGAACAGTCTATAATTCCGGTGCGTTTCGTTCCCATGGTCCATCCCCGTAAAACTATTGTGGAAGAAGATCTCAACTGAATGGTTCAAAACATTTACATAAATTAGTACTGTTGTAATTCAATAAAAGGAGGGATAGTATGAGTGATCAACAAGCAAATGTACCGCTATGGACCCATTGGGCTAGCTTTACCGCTTTCATGACAGAGCGTTTTCTTGGCGGACCTCGGGTATTGAAACTTGCCTGGGTAATCAATTTTCAAAAGACAGGTACTTTTTTCTATATACTATTATTGATGAATTATTATCATAATTATTCTGTAGCCGCCTGTGTGTATCTGGCTCTGCATGGTATGTATGGCTTTTGCTGGATGCTTAAACATTTCGCATTCCCGGATCGGAGTTGGGAAAAGAAAGTCACCATTGGCGGTGGACTGATGGCGTTTGTATTAGTACTAGGGCTTTACTGGGTTTTTCCATATCTGCTAATTTCAGGAATCCTAGGCCCTGACCAGAAAATGGCCAGTTTAACTGTATTAACTGCCGCGATATCCTTGCACACATTAGGTGTGGTTATCATGATGACTGCCGACTGCCAGAAATATTTTACATTGAAATACCACCAAGGACTCATTCGTGAAGGACTCTTCAAATATATCCGCCATCCAAATTATCTGGGAGAGATCATGCTTTATGCATCGTATGCTATGATTGTCCAACATTGGATTCCCTGGGCTATTTTGGCCTGGGTATGGATCGGAGTATTTCTGGTCAATATACTTCAGAAAGAAGCTTCCATGTCTCGATACCCAGAATGGGCAGATTATAAAAAGCAGAGTGGCATGCTTATTCCCAAGCTGTTTTAGATTTTCACGATTCGTACAAGCTAGAGTGACGGTCGTTTTGAGGCTGTTAACTATTTTATCTATCGGCAGTATTGTTCTAGGACAGGGCAATGTTGTAAGTGAAAACTTATTTACAGCATATGATGAAGTATTGACTGCCACAGATAAACTCATTACCATGGTACCCGTAGCAGGTGGATTGTTCAATATGGGCAGCCCTAAGGATGAAATAGGGAGACGAAAAGATGAAGGACCGGTTCATGCTGTACTATTAGGTGATTTCTGGATAAGCACAATGGAGATACCCTGGGATTTATACGAATTATTTGTTTACCGTAACGCTGATACGCCTGCAGAAAACCGGGGAGAAGTAACGATTGATATTGATGGTGTATCCGGCGCCACTATGCCTTATGTTAATTATAATAAACCTGGTTATCCAACCATCAATATTACCCAGTATGCCGCCTCGCAGTTTTGTAAATGGCTTACTGCGAAAACGGGACACTATTATCGACTGCCAACTGAAGCAGAATGGGAATATGCCTGTCGGGCGGATTCAAAAGATACTTTTTCTTTTGGTCCAGCAAGCAAATCAATAGCCAGCTACGCTTGGTACAAGGGTAATAGTGACGATAAATTGCATAAGGGAGGGATGAAAGAACCGAATGCACTTGGGTTATATGATATGCATGGCAATGTTGCTGAGTGGGTAATCGACCGGTACGATCGGAATGGATATCCGCATCATGTTGATATGGTGACGGATCCTTTCCAGGTGGGTGAAGAGTTGTATCCGCGGGTAGTGCGCGGGGGATCATACAAGGATAAACCTGCCGGGCTACGCTCTGCGGCACGAGGTTATTCAAAAAGATCCTGGAAAAAAAGGGACCCCCAATCCCCAAAAAGTTTATGGTGGCATATAGATGCGATCCATATTGGATTTCGTATCGTGCGACCCAGAACTCTGCCTAACCAGAATGAACTAACTAAATATTGGATTGACCCAATAAAGGAATACTAAAACGATATGAAAAATCAAAAAAATAATCAAATTGATCGTAGGACATTTTTAGGCTATTCCGCCAAAATTACCGCTGCAGGCTTGATGTTGAATAAGCTGCCAGCAGCTACGAAAAAATATGTTTCATTTGCAGGCGAAATAAAAGTAGCGCTGGTTGGCTGTGGTGGTCGCGGCACAGGTGCGGCAGGCCAGGCCATTGCTGCGGATCGTGATGTACGATTGGTGGCTGTAGCCGATGTTTTTGCGGACCGAGCTCAGCAATGCCTATTTAACTTGGCTGAAAAACATGGTAATTCCGAGCAATTAGCTGTTACTAAAGATGCCGTTTTTATTGGTTTTGATGCTTACAAGAAAGCTATTGCCATGGCCGATGTGGTCATCCTTACAACACCTCCTGGTTTCCGACCGCAGCATTTTTCCTATGCCATCAACAAGGATAAACAAGTTTTCATGGAAAAACCTGTAGCTACAGATATCGCTGGCATAAAAAAGGTGCTGGAAACCGGAAAAATTGCGGACAGAAAAAAACTGAATGTAGTAGTCGGTTTACAAAGACATTATCAGCGTTCCTATCGTGCAGTAAAAAAACGTCTTGATAGAGGATCTATTGGTGACATTATTTCCGGACAGGTTTACTGGAATGGTGCCGGAGTTTGGGTAAAGCCGCGGGAACCGCAGCAAACTGAGTTGGAATACCAAATGCGTAACTGGTATTATTTCAATTGGCTATGCGGTGATCATATTGTGGAGCAGCATATTCACAATATAGACGTGGCCAATTGGTTCATCGGGGCACTCCCCGTATCTGCCCAGGGGATGGGTGGCCGCGAAGTACGGAAAGGACCTGACCATGGTCAAATATTTGACCATCATTTTGTGGAGTTTACTTACCCGGATGGTCAAGTGGTTGCCAGTCAATGCCGCCACCAACCAGGGTGTATGAATCGTGTCGATGAAGTCTTCCAGGGATCCAGAGGGCGTGTGCATGTACATAGCGGCAACTATGGAGTTATTCAATCGAAGCGCGGTAGAGAGATCTATAATCATGTGGATGAGAACGACATTAATCCTTATCAGCAGGAGCACAATGAACTGTTTGCAGCAATAAAATCTGGGGAACACCTTTTTACCGATTTTGAGAGGGGGGCCAATAGTACTATGACTGCAATCTTGGGCCGAATGGCAAGTTATTCAGGTCAGGAAATCACATGGGAAGAAGCTCTGGCATCAAATTTAAAACTTGTACCTGAGAACCTAAGCTCATTCAAAGATACAGCGCCAGTGTTGCCAGATGAGGAAGGAAATTACCTGGTGCCCGTACCTGGTGTGACCAGGTTTATTTAACTTGTGAGGATGAAACCATGAAACGAAGACAATTCATTAAAACAGGACTTATAACATCTTCGCTGTCCTTTGCGGGAAGCTTGCTCTGGGCCAATTCGTTGAACCAGAAAACAAAAAAAGATGATCCCTTCAACTTGCTTTATGCCCCCCATTTTGGGATGTTCACGCACCATAGTGGTAAAGGCCTAATTGACCAGATCCAGTTCATGTATGATCAAGGCTTTCGGTCATTGGAAGATAATGGGATGAAAGACCGGCCTATTTCCGACCAAGAACGTATTGCTAAAATAATGAGTCAACTGGATATGACCATGGGTGTTTTCGTTGCCCATAAAATCTATTGGAATAAACCCAATCTGGCCAGTGGGGATAAAGATCTTCAAAATGAGTTTGTCGATCATATCAGAGAATCTGTTGAAGTGGCAAAACGGGTCAATGCCAAATGGATGACCGTAGTACCCGGCTATGTGGATCTGGGCCAAGAAATGGGTTATCAGACCGCGCATGTTGTGGAAGCACTCCGGCGGGCCAGCACTATACTTGAACCACATGGATTAATCATGGTCCTAGAACCGCTGAATTGGTGGACAAATCATGCCGGGCAATTCCTTAGTGAGATACCACAAGCCTACGAGATCTGTAGAGCCGTGGATAGTCCTTCCTGCAAGATTCTATTTGATATTTATCATCAGCAAATAACAGAAGGAAATGTTATTCCAAATATTGACAAATCATGGGACGAGATCGCTTATTTTCAGATTGGTGATAATCCAGGAAGAAAAGAACCAACTACCGGAGAGATTAATTATAAGAATGTGTTTAAACATATTCACGATAAAGGTTATAAGGGAGTGCTAGGTATGGAACACGGCAACTCTAAATCCGGCAAGGAAGGGGAGTTGGCTGTGATTGCAGCCTACAGGAAGGTAGATTCGTTTAAATAACTTTTTCTAGGTTGGGGTTCTACTTGCCCTTCAGAAGGGCTGTAGCTTCGAAAGACGCGAATCCCAGGTGATGCAGGTATTGTGCGATGCCTGTTAGAAAGACCGTCCGAAAAATACTGCGTTTAGAAATAAACCATCTGTACCATACCAAAATGCCCGGAAGTGCGGATTATCAGCAAACAACACTACATAACCACCATTGACCTTGCGGGCAATAATTGCCGCGGTGTTTTTTATATTCGCAAGTAATTCATCAGCTATGTAACCACTTAAAAGTGGCGTTTCTGTATAACGACCTACATTAGCTGCATCCGCTACAGATAGTTCATATAAATATTCATTGTTTCGAAAAACTGGTATCATTTTTTTATAGCCAAAAGAAAGTGGATGAGTTGTGTCCAGAGCCAGTTCAAAGATTGATCCACCAATTTGTTGTGCCCCCTTGGTAGTCCGAACCTTTTCATAGGCGATATCTAAGGTGTCCTTTTTTGAATCTTTGATTTCTTCTTTTACAATTCCATTTTTTATTGCCCAGTTTGATCCACTACTGGTTGTAATAAGACAGCCGCCTCGGCTGATCCAGGATTTGATGGTTTTAACATCTGTTGAATCGATGGGACCAAAATATCCATCTGTCATAACCAGAACATTGTATTTATCCAAGAGAGTTCTGTTGATTTGGTCTGTGTTGATTAAGGATACAGGAATGTGCATTCTTTCATTCAATAAGTGCCAGGCCTGACCTACGCTGTAAGCGCTTGTTCCCTTACCAGCAAGCAGAGAAACTTTCGGTTTTTCCAAAACAGCATGAAGACCGCCAAGGTCAGGGCCATCATCCGCCAAACCAGTGTTTACGGCATATATATTTACAAAATCCTCTGCCGCAATAGTGCGTACCACTTTGTGGACATCATCATTTGAGATGTTTAATGTTTTATCACGTTGGACCAACGGTATGATTATTGAGCCCCGTTTAAAATTTATCGAACGCCCATTAATCGTAATACTGAATGGTTTCATTGCCAAGCGTGGGATTATTCCTAGATCCAAGATGCGATAAAGCGCACGCGGCGCATAATAATCACCCCATTCCATAATATAAGCGTAGGTTGCCCTACCACCGATCTTTTCCCCGGCAGTAAAGTATCCATCAGGTAACTCATCGCCAATGATGGCACTGGGGTTTTGTTTCAATTCGATATAATCCACACCAGCTGCCAGCGGTAATGACCAAGCTGATACATCATAGAATAAAGAATCTTTAAAGGAAGTTACTTTTTCCATAATTGCTTTAATAAAACGTGACTGTGGCTGATCGACAGAGATCAACACTGCCTTACCCGGTTCAAATTTCATATTGTTTGCAGCATATGGTTTTTTCAATGAATGTAATTTGACCTGGTGTTGCGCCAAATTATTAAGCAATAACCCTACCTGGGTTTTTTTATAATCAGTACTTATCAAATAGGCCTTGGTCGGAAATTGAATTGCTGCTTTCCTGGCATCGCGGTAAAAGTTTCGCTGGTGTTTTAGAAATTCATCCCGCATTTCCCACATTCCTTCCAAAGTTCCCAACGATGCGTTAAAATGGTTTTTAATAGAAAATGTGTAGGAAAGTTCGCCGCTGGTCGTAGAAGTTGCTAGCCCTCTGGACGATGCCTGCTCAAACAAGATACCAACCGCACCAGTTATATCTGGGAAAGTGGAACCTTTTCCATAGTAGAAATCATCAAAACGTTCCTTAGAGTAATACAATACGCCAATGTTGTTCAACGCTTCGGCATGGTAAGCCGCAAGTTTATTGGTGAGATTAAATACATTTTCAGGTGTGTTGGGGTTATTACGGCTGGGAATACCGGGTTGAAAAAAATATGTTCTGTCTCTACCCATTTCATGGAAGTCCACCAGCACTTGTGGTCGCCAGTCATAGTATAATTTTAATCTACCTTGGGACTCGGGTTGGGTCGCCGGCAGCCAATCCCGATTCAGATCATAGAGATAATGGTTTGTTCTTCCCCCAGGCCAGGGCTGGTTATGTTCCCGATCATTCAAATCAATTGTTGCCACATGGCCACGGTTACCATTGGCCCAGTTAGCAAAACGATCTCGCCCGTCCGGGTTCAACATTGGGTCAATAATTAATACAATATTTTCAAGATAATTTCTTATAGCAATACTGGAGCCAGCACTGAGATGGTATAATAATAACATAGCTGCTTCACCACCACTGGCTTCGTCACCATGTATGGAATAACCAAAATAGGCGACAACGGGCATCTTTTTGATATTCTTATTGGATACTTTTTTCGGATTAGATGAAAGTTTTTTGTTATTAGCCTGGATTTCACCCAGTATTTTCTGGTTGTCAGCACTGGTTACAATGGCATGGATCAATCGCCGGCCTTCGTGCGTGCGGCCATGCTCATTAAGAATAACCCTGTTGCTGGTAGCAGCTACTGCTTCAAAGTATTCAATAATTTGATCTGTTCTTGTGTGCTGCTCACCGATACTATGACCAAACACTTCTTTTGGCAGCGGTATGGCATCATCAAATGTAGTCTCAGCAATATCCATTGGCAGCTGGATGAAATTTTCCTTTGCTTGTAGCGTAGGGAATAGAATAACCAGTATAAGGATGATATTTTTAATCACTGTGATCATAATTCTGTTTCATGAATTTAAAGTGTGAACCATAAAGTTATTTCACGCGGAATATAAGGTTCTTTGATGAGTTCTAATAATTTATCAACAAATTGTACTTAATTATTACTGCGAATGTTAAACGAAAAAAATCCATCATAATCAGGGATAAATTATGATGTAGCACTGTGCTTTTATGTAAAATGAGTTTAATGTAGATTCAGCGCCGCTGTGGTCCAATATAGTCCAAAAAATCGGTTTTTAATTTATGGGTAACATGCCTCGAGTCTCTCGTTGTATTGTAAGGCTTAACTATAAAAAAAGCGAATGCACCTTTTCAGGTGCATTTTTATTTTTAATTGGAAAGATAGTAAATGCTTGAGCTTACCCAGTTAGTGGAACTTCAGGCTGTGGATACGCAACTGCAGGATTTAAATGAATTATTAGGTGATTTACCAAAAAAGGTTGACAAATTGCGCCTGGAGGAAGAGTCGCTGATTAATGCGGTAGATAAGGGCAATAATCGTTTAAAGGAAATTGAACTGGCATTAAATAAAGCCGAACACCATATGGCTGAAATAAAACAAAAGATCGATAAACTGAAAGATCAGTTATCCCTGGTCACATCAAATAAGCAGTACGATGCTCTGACCCAGGAAATAGAATACCTCAAGCAAGCAATGAATGAAGCCGAACTTGAAGATCTTGAATTGGAAGAAGAAAAAGAAACATTGCATAACGATCTTCAGGAAAAGGAAGAGAATCTTGAATCTCTAAGTGAGGATTTGAGAATACGCAGAGGCAGACTCGAGAATTTAATTTCTGAGTCGGCGGATAAAAAATCTGAGTTGGAAAAAGAGCGAGAGAAAGAATCAATACATATTGACCCATCTGTGTTAGGTAGATATGTGCGCATTAGAGATGCCCGGGATGGTCTTGCAGTAGTGACCATCGATGGGAATTCCTGTAGTGTATGTGGATTTGTAGTGCCTCCCCAAACTGTGTCCGTTATCCGAAAAAAAACTTTGCTATATAATTGCGATATTTGCAGTCGCTTCCTTTATTTCGATAAATAGATAACCAGTATATTAATTGTAAATATTTCGTCCTTGGTTTTTCCAATCAAGCCCTTTAATCTTCGCGGCTTTTTGACAGTCTGAGTTTATCGAGTGGTTGCTCTGAATTTCAGAGAGGAAAGTCCGAGCACCGCAGGACAAGGTGCCTCCTAACAGGAGGAATCCACAAGGATATGGAAAGTGCAACAGAAAGTAAACCGCTAATGGATTTGCTAACGCAAATCACAAGTAAGGCTGAAAGGGTGGTGTAAGAGACCACCAGTCTCACGGGCGACCGTGAGAGCTTGTAAACCCCACCTGGTGCAAGATCGAATAAGCTTCCAGATGTTGTTCGCATCATTATGAGAAGCGGGTAGTTCGCTTGAGGTGATTGGTGACGATTGTCCCAGATGAATGACCACTGACCCCTGATTTATCAGTGGGAGACAGGACTCGGCTTATAGATTTTCTCAGACTGTCAATTTTTATACCTCAGATTTATTTTATTTCAGATTATTTTCTTTTCGACCAATTATATAGGTTGACATGCGTTGGGTATTTCAAGAGCCAGATAAAAAACTTGTAGAAAAACTGCAGTCTGAGTTCGATACTTCAGCTGCTATTGCTGTTACCATGGCCAACCGTGGCATAACATCAAGGGATTCATCTCGAGATTTTTTTGAACCTAAATTGGGCCAGTTACACGATCCATTTATCATGAAGAATATGAATCAAGCAGTTGAAAGAATATTGACGAACATTCAAAGCGGTCGACCTATTATGGTTTTTGGAGATTATGACGTTGATGGTACCACCGCAGCATCGATACTTTATTTATCACTGACTGATTTTGGTGGGGTTGTAAATACGTATATACCGCACCGGGAGCATGAAGGTTATGG
>Ga0257111_1000037_pt1 | contig 44702 bp, 49 predicted proteins | sample LP_taG_6_FD_191567 | JGI IMG/M metagenome (GOLD analysis project Ga0257111, IMG submission 191567) | Marine microbial communities from Northeast Subartic Pacific Ocean, Canada - LP_J_2015_P26_500m | ecosystem: Environmental > Aquatic > Marine > Oceanic | place: Canada: Northeast Subartic Pacific...
CAAACTTTCTCCAAAAGTAATAGTAAATAATGAGATTATAGTGATTTCCAGTCTAAAATTAGATACCCTCATAAATTCGGTATCAAGCTTGACAATTTTTAAAGAAAATGATGTAAAACTATTGAAGCATAATCATTTTCAGAACTTAATTGATTACATACCAAATCTAAATTGGGCAGGAGGTACAAGCAGGCCAAGGTATTTTCAAATTAGAGGGATTGGTGAGAGGAGCCAATATTTTGGAGAGGGTTCTCCGAATTTTTCTGTTGGTTATATAATTGATGATATTGACCTTAGTGGTATCGGTATGATCGGAGGATTAAATGATATGTCGCAGATAGAGGTCTCAAAAGGATCTCAATCTACGGTTTATGGTAATAATGCTATTGGTGGGTCAATAATAATGAAGTCGAATGATCCAGCAGAAGATTTTCAGTTTAATATGAACGCCGGTATGGGATCTGATAATTTAAAAGAATATGGATTCACCGCAAATTTTAAATTACTTAATGGAAATTACCTCCGCGTTAACGCTAATAAAAATTATCAAGATGGGTTTAGGGAGAATGATTTTTTAGGAAAAAATAATACAAATATGAAGGATGAATTGTTTTTCAGGCTAAAGCTTAAGCTAGTACCAAATCAACAATTATCTTTCATAAATACATTTATTTCATCAGACATGAAAAATGGCTATGATGCCTGGGCTCCTGATAATAATGAGGATTTTAAGACATACACTGATCAGCCAGGAGAAGACTCGCAGAAAACATCAGCTTTTTCATCGAGAGCTATATATAAAGGTAATAGATGGAATTTTGTAGGGATTATTTCACAGTCTAGTTCCGACCTTGTTCACAGCTATGATGGCGACTGGGCGAATAATTTTTTTTGGGAGGATACATCAACCTATGGATTTGATCCGTATTACTACGGATACTATTCACCCTATCAATTTTTTGATAAAAATATTCGCAATAGAAAAACTTATACAAATGAGATTAGGATTATTTCTAAATCTAATATTATAGGTATTTATAGTAAAATACTTAAAGAAAAAGATATAGCTAAAGGTTGGTTATTTGGTGGAAATGCAGCTGGAGCAAGAAGTGACCATGATATCAATATAATTGCTGTCTATGGTCAAGGTAATTTCAACATTAATAAGAAAATCTCAAACACAACTAGTTTGAGGCATGAGAATAATAATGTGAAATATTCAGGCAGTTCAGTTGGCTATTATGGACATGAATTGCCCGAAGTATCATCGAATAAAATATTTGAGTTAACCGGGTTCAAGACTGCTTTTAAATACAAAATAAACAACCTAAGTAAAGCCTATCTTTTCATTTCAAAAGGATATAAGTCGGGCGGAGTAAACCAACAGCCTTACATCTCAGAAATAAATAGAAATTATAGTCCTGAGTACTTAACTAGTTACGAAATAGGTTACAATCGATTTAGAAAGAATTCATCTCTTCGATTATCATCTTTCTATGGCGTTAGGTCTGAACAACAGGTTTCAGTATCTGCCCAGCAAATCGATAATGATCCAAATAGTTTCTATTACTTTACAGCAAATAGTGGAACAGGTTGGATAAAAGGTGTTGAGCTTGAACAAAATTTAAATATATCAAAAAATATTTCTATCAGGTATAGTATAGGTTATCTAGATACCTGGGTAGAAGAATTTTCATATGAAATTGCTGATGGTATATTTGATAATGGAGGAAATCGTAACGCATCAATGTCGCCCGATATATCATCATCCTCTACTTTAATATACCAAAATAATGGAAATTTTTTCAGACTAAGCCATTGTTACAAAGGAGATTATTATTATTCTGATAGTCATGATAATAAAACCAATGCATATTCAATAGACAATTTATCCTTTGGCAGAGATTTCAAAAATGTTAGTCTAAGTATTTGGGTGAATAATTTGTTTGATAAAAGGTATCCTGTTAGAGGTTTTTATTTTGGTCTCATACCTCCTGATTACGAAGACCAATTATGGATTAGTTATGGCGATCCATTCCAGGCTGGTGTTTCTATAGACTATAGTTATTAGAATATGTTTGTGTAAAATACCTAATAAAAATATAGTAACATCACAAGTGCCTACTAATTATATCAGTAAACTAGGGTAATAATATGTTTGATAGTATAACACAGAGATTTGATTCAATCTTTCGCAATCTCAGAGGTTTAGGGAAAATTACTGATGAGAATATTGATTTCACGGCTAGAGAGATACGGAGAGCATTACTCGAAGCAGACGTTAATTTTATTGTAGCAAAAGACTTTGTAAATAGGGTGAAAGATGCTGCTCAAGGTACAAAAGTACTTAAAACAATTAAGCCTGGTGAGCAATTTATTAGTATCATACACAAAGAGCTTGTATCAGTTTTAGGTGAGAATGCGAATAGCCTAAGTTTATCAGCCGATTTTAATATAATATTATTAGTTGGTCTACAAGGAAGTGGAAAAACAACAACAGCTGCAAAGCTAGCTAATAAGATTAAAGGTATGGGTAAAAAAGTATCACTAGTAGCTGCAGATACTTACCGCCCTGGAGCTGTAGACCAGCTAAAACAACTGGGGAAAAAAATTGATGTACCGGTATACTATGACCATTCTAATGACCCGATTAAAATATGTTCTTTTGGTATAAAAGAAGCCAAAGCCCAAGATATGGATGCGTTAATTATTGATACAGCAGGTAGACTCCATATTGATGGCGAAATGATGGTAGAAATACAAAATATCTATGATCTAACCAAGCCCGATGAAATTTTTTTTATTGCTGACAGCATGACGGGGCAGGATATGATCGCGTCAATCAAAACATTCGACGAGGCTCTAGATTTAACTGGGGTAATCTTAACAAAATTAGATGGTGATGCTAGAGGTGGTGCAGCCTTATCGATAAGAGGTGTTACTGGTGTACCAATAAGATTTATTGGTACATCTGAAAAGATTAACGGTTTAGATGATTTCAACCCTAAAAGGATTGCAGATAAAATACTTGGATTTGGAGATATTGTTTCTTTGGTTGATAGATTAGAAAAGGTTGTAGATGAAGAAGATATTCGTAAAACTGAGCAAAAATTAGTAGATAATACATTTGACTTTAATGATTTTAGAGATCAATTACATCAAATTCGCAAAATGGGGTCAATGACTGATTTAATTGGTATGATTCCGGGAATTAGTCGTAAAATGAGGGGTCTAAGTTTGGATGAAAATCAACTTGCCTGGACAGAGGCGATCATTAACTCAATGACTGCGAGTGAACGGGTTAAACCGGAGACCATAAATAGTAGTAGAAAAAAACGAATTTCTGAAGGAAGCGGAAGAACGGTTTATGAGGTTAATGCTCTAATAAAAAAGTTTTCAGAAATGAAAAAGATGATGAAAAAAATGAAACAAAAACAATCTAAATTCCCTGGGAAAATATTATTAGGAAAATTTAGCTAAAGGAGTAAAGAAAATTGGCGACGAAAATAAGATTAAAACGAATTGGGCGGCGTAACAGGCCGTTCTATCGCTTGATCGTGATTGACTCAAGAAAGAAACGTGATGGAGCAGCTATTGAGCAGGTCGGTTGGTATAATCCGATTGATCTTAATAAACCATATGAAATAAAAAACGACCGAATTTTATACTGGTTACAAGAGGGCGCAATCCCCTCTGATGCTGTAAAAAAACTAATGAAACGTGAGGGCCTTGCACTGCGATGGCATCTAATGCAAGAAGGTGTTGAGGAGAAAGAAATAGAAAAAGAAATTAAAAAATGGGAGCTAAATCGAGAGAATATTTTAGCATCTAGAGATACCAAAGAAGCTGAAAAACTAGCAAAGAAAAATGAAAAGTCTCAGTCTTCCGAGGATGCATCAGAGGCAGAACAACCTGCTGAAGAAGTTGGAAGTGATGAACCCGAGGCTGCACCAGAGGCAGAACAACCTGCTGAAGAAGTTGGAAGTGATGAACCCGAGGCTGCACCAGAGGCAGAACAACCTGCTGAAGAAGAGTCCAGTGATGATGCTGGAGAAGAAGAGTAAGAAAAGGAGTGAGTTATGTTAGAGTTTATTGAAATTGCAGTTAAACTACTTGTTGATAAACCTGATGAGGTAAAAGTTAATATTGTTGAGACGGAGCAACGTGTCATATACGAGCTGACAGTAGGAGAAGGAGACTATGGTAAAGTGATTGGAAAACAGGGTCGTAATATTTCTGCGCTCCGTACAATAGTTTTTGCGGTAAACGCTAAGCAGGGCGGTAAAAGAGCTCGGTTAGACGTTATTGACTAACCTAATGCCAAAGCAGTTTCACCCAGTTGCGGAAATAACAACTACATCTGGTTTTCAAGGAGAGGTCCGACTTAGGCCATTATCTAGATTTAGCATTGACTATATTCTGCAAAAAACGTTACAAATAGGAACCTCATATGATAACCTGGCTAATCTTAAGTTGGAAAAAACTATTGGAGATGGGAAACGCATGAGATTCAAGTTTGAGGGTATTGACTCGCATAATAAAGCAAAAAATATGATAGGTAAAACTATTTATGTGAGCACAAGCGCTGATGATGAGATTAATTTTATTGGTAGCGATTTGATTGGGTTTAAGGTTGTGACTGATAGTGGAGATTCTGTAGGGATACTAAAAGATGTAATGTGGTTGCCTGCTAATGATGTTTATGTTGTTTTCAATGGAAAGAAGGAATTATTGATTCCTATTGTTCCTGAAATTGTTCTTTGTTTGGATTATAGAAAGCAAGAGATAGTCATCTCAAGCGTAGACGGGTTGATTGACTAATGAAAATTGCAATAGTAACATCTGCGCCTGATCTTATCAAATCCTATATAGGTAATACTATATTAAGGCAAGCGGTTTTAAATAACTCTATATCATTTGATGTTATTGATATCAGAGATTATGCTGATGGTAATTATAGGCAGATTGATGACTCACCCTTTGGAGGAGGTTCCGGTATGGTTTTGATGGCTGAGCCTTTGATAAAAGCAATTGATAATGCGTTTATTGTGCTGGATGCTGATATAGACAACACAAGGGTTGTTTATCCTTCTCCGCAAGGTAAACAGTGGAATCAAAATCAGGTAATTGAAAATACCAAAGTAGAAAATATGATATTTATTTGTGGTAGATATAAAGGCATTGACCAAAGAGTTATTGATAAATATGTAACACATGAATATTCATTGGGTGATTTTGTTATTTCTAATGGTGAGTTAGGGACAATGGTCATGATTGATAGTGTTGTACGCTTTCTTCCTGGTACGATGAATAATATCGATTCCGCATTAAGTGACTCATTTTCTAGTAAGCTACTAGATCATCCACACTATACAAAACCTAGGGAGATCAATGGGATATCTGTTCCTGAGGTTCTTCTTAGTGGAAATCATAAAAAAATTAACTTATGGCGAGAGAATAAATCTAAGAATGCTACGAAACTAAAGCGTCCTGATTTATGGGAAAAATATAATAATACAATTAAACAATTGGAGACAAGTCATGAATAAAATACATGAGGCTACCAAAGAATATTTAAATAAGGATTTACCAGATTTTGATTCTGGAGATACTTTGGTCGTAAGTGTACTGGTCCGTGAGGGCAATAAAGAAAGGGTTCAGAAATTTGAAGGAATTGTTATCGGAAGAAGAGCTGGTAACAGTTTAGATGCAACGTTCACAGTAAGAAAGGTATCGAATGGTATCGGTGTAGAGCGAATTTTCCCATTGCACTCTCCTATGATCTCAAAGATAAACGTTAAAAGGAGAGGAAAAGTTAGAAGAGCTAAGCTTAATTACTTAAGAGATATCTCAGGGAGTAAGGGAACTAGAATAAAAGAAAAACGTTAACAATAACGTTTTAGTAATAGTATTCTTAATTGGCTTAACCCCCGGTTGGAATTGTTTTTCTATCTCAGGGGTTTTTCGTTTATATATAGGTTATGTCCAAATTAAAATTATTGCCCTCGGTTAGTCTGATCATAGAAAAAGCTAAAGGGCGGCTTAATATTCATGAAAACTATTTAAAATTATTGATCAATAAAGAACTTGATCATTTTAGGAATAAGATTATCTCCAAAGATTTGAAGATAGAAAAAGATCAGATCATCGATTCAATAATTTCAAATATTTTTAATAAAGCTTCCTCATCATTAGTAAACATAATAAATGGCACAGGTATTGTTCTGCATACAGGATTCGGGCGTGCTCCTTTTGATGGTAAACACCTAAAAAAAGTAGCAGATAAATTAGACGGATATATTAATCTTGAGTTTGACCTTGCTCATAATAAACGAGGGGACAGGCAGTCACATATTGATGAACATTTAGCATCTATTTGTGGTTCAGAAAGTTCGTTAGTAGTAAATAACAACGCTGCCGCAATATTATTAACAATCAATGCTTTAGCCCTAGAGTCAGAGGTAATTTGTTCCAGAGGACAGATCGTTGAAATAGGTGGATCATTTCGAATTTCAGAGATTGTTGAAAAAAGTGGTGGGATCCTTAAAGAAATTGGTACAACGAACCGTACTCATGTTCGTGACTATGAAGAAGCAATTTCTGATAAGACGAAGCTATTATTATGGGTTCATACTAGCAACTATGTTGTTAAAGGCTATACGAATGAAGTACCGTTAGAAGAAGTTGTTAAAATCGGTAAAAAATATAATATACCTGTGATAGCAGACTTAGGAAGCGGAACCTTTATACCTTTGGATAAATATGGAATTCCAGCTGAAATTCCGATTAAGGATGTTGTAAGAAAAGGCCCAGATATAATACTTTTCTCTGGTGATAAAATGTTAGGTGGACCACAATCAGGTATAATCCTATCATCAAAAAAAATAATAGAAAAAATTAAATCAAATTCTATTTATCGCGCTGTACGATGTGATAAGATTACAATCGTCTTGCTGGATCAAATTATTCGCAGTTATAAAAAACATGGTTTTTCTAATTTAAATCTTTCACTTAGTTTGTTAACTAGAACTCGAGAAAACTTGAAAAAAATAGCTAATGAGATAATAAAAGAAGTACCATCAAAAAAGTTAATAATGCTAGGTGCATCTATTGAAGATTCTTTAGTTGAAGCAGGAAGTGGTTCACTGCCTCAAAAAAATATAGAAAGTATTGCACTTAAGTTTAATTCTTCTTCGTTTAGTGCTAATAAGTTGTCGTCATTATTTAGAGAAGGAGATGTTCCTGTGATTGGTTATATACATAAGAATTCTTTTTTTATTGACTTAAAAGCTGTTTTACCATCACAAATATCATACCTAATAAAAACAATTAAAAATATATAGCTATGAAGCAAGTTGTCATAGGTACTGCTGGCCACATTGATCATGGCAAGACAGCTCTTGTTGAAGCATTAACTGGCACAAATACGGATACGCTTGCTCAAGAAAAACAAAGGGGTATAACTATTGACTTGGGCTTTGCATATTTAAATGAAAATATTACGATAGTAGATGTCCCGGGACATAAAAAATTTATCAGAAATATGGTCGCTGGTGCTTCGACAATTCATATAGGTTTGTTAGTTATTGCGGCCGATGATGGTATTATGCCACAAACGATTGAGCATCTTCATATATTAAATAGTTTATCAGTATATAAAGGTATTACGGTCATAACGAAAATTGACTTAGCAGATGAGGATTGGATAGATCTAGTTGTTTCTGAGGTTAAGGAAATAGAAAAAAATACAATATTTCAAGATAGTCCAATTTTAAAGGTTGATAGTATATCTATGGAAGGTGTTAATGATTTAAAACACACAATTCTTTCATTTGTAAATACCATAAAATTTGAAAAAAAATCAGAATATTTTAAAATGCATGTTGATAGGGTATTTAGTAAAAAAGGTTATGGCCCTGTGGTTACTGGGACCGTAAAAAGTGGTACCTTAAAAGTAGGTGATAGTGTAGAAATATTACCTGAAAAGCTTACAGCTAATGTTAGAGGTATTCAAACTCATGGTGGTAGCGTTCAAAAAGTTAAAAACGGTGATAGAGCGGCACTGAACTTAACAAAAGTAGATATAAAGGTATTAAATAGGGGTACGACTATATCCAATCCAGGCGTAATACCTGTTACAGATAAGTTATTAGCGAATTTATCCATGTCTCCATACACCTCTTGGTTTTTGGAAAATAATCAAAGAGTAAGAATTAATATTGGTACAGCTGAGATACTTGCTAGAGTAAGGATTTTTGGGAAAAAGATAATGAAAAATCAAACTAGCAATGTAATCATTCTTTTTGAGCGCCCTGTTGGAGTCACTATAGATGATCAATTTGTGGTTCGCTCGTACTCTCCTTTGGATACTATTGCTAGTGGTATAGTACTAGCAACAGAGTTTGAAGAAGACAGGAAGTTTATTAAAAAATGTCCTGTTGATACTCTGGAAAGACTAAGATATATGATTTCAAATTTTTCTCATAATCCCAAAACAATTGAAGAGTGGAGTAAAAAATATTTTATTTCTTTTAATGAAATGAAAGAAAAATTGAAATTATTAGATGCCAGAGTTATTTCAGATAATGGTTTTGTCTATTTTAATCATGATTTTGAATATTGGGAAAAAGAAATTTTATCATATATAGAAGAAAAATGTAAAGATAATTCTTTCCATAATTATGTTGAACTGAACAAGATAGTGCAATCACTAGGCATATCAGAAAAATGGGCAAAACATATCATTGAAAGATTAATTAAATCTAATATGTTAGCATTTAAATCAGGTAGAATTTCACTTGTAAATCAATCATTAGATCTCTCTGATAAAATAAAAATAGATCTGAAAAAAATAACTAACATAATAGAAAATTCTGATTCCAATATTATATCGATTAAAGAAATAATAGATATATCTAAGCTGACTCCTAGAAAGATAAAAGAAATGATATTTTTACTTAATAGTCAAAATAGAATAATCCAGATTAATGAGAGTCTAATAATAGATAATAATGCGTTTAATAATTTGTTATCATCTATTCGTGAGCATTTCATAAACTGTAAAACCTTATCAATATCAGACTTTAAAAATATATCTAGACTTACAAGAAAAAATGCTATTCCTATTTTGGAATATTTTGATAGTAGGAAATTCACCAAAAGAGAAGGTAATAACAGGAAACCAGGGGAGACACTTTTTGTCAAATAATTCTAAAACACCACTGATGAAACAGTATAATCAGATAAAATCAGGTTATCCAGATTCTATATTACTTTTTCGTATGGGGGATTTTTATGAAACCTTTGGTGAAGATGCGGTTATCACCTCAAAATTATTGGGAATTGTATTGACAAAAAGAGCCAATGGAAAAGCCGCTGATGTAGATCTGGCAGGTTTCCCTTACCACGCTTTGGATAATTATTTACCAAAATTAGTAAACGGCGGATATAAAGTTGCAATTTGCGAACAAGTTGAAGATCCAAAATTGGTTAAAGGTATAGTAAAACGTGAGGTAATAGAAGTTATTAGTCCTGGGACGATTATATTAGATCAGGTATTGGATCAAAAGAAAAATAATTATATTGCGTCAATCTATAAGAATAAAAACGAAACGGGTATATCGATTATTGATAGTTCTACTGGAGAGTTTTTTATCGGCGAATGTGCATACAAAGATGTAACTGAATATTTAATAAAATATTCTCCTAGCGAGGTTGTTATATCAAAATCTATTATTTATAATACTGAAGAATGGTATCAAAAATTCAGACCATTTGTGACAACTATAGAAGAATGGATATACAATTATGACCAATCATATCGAATACTAGTAGAGCATTTTAACGTTAAATCACTTAAAGGCTTTGGGTGTGATAATTTCAATAATGGAATTGTCTCTGCGGGAGCATTATTATACCATCTAAGAAACAATCTTAACTCCAGCGTAAAGCATTTTACAAAGATAAGTTCAATCCAGAATGAAGGATTTATGGGCTTAGATGGATTTACAATCAAAAATCTAGAAATTTTTCATTCATTATCTACGCAGAGAGCCCATGGTACTCTAATTGATACCATAGATTATACACTTACAGCTGGTGGCGGTAGGCTATTAAAAAATTGGTTACACAGGCCATTAACTAATAGAACTGAATTAGATAATCGATTAGATATTGTAGAGATTATATTAAATGAAAAATCAGTTATGAACATGTTGCGTAATAATCTAAAGCAAACAGTGGATGTTGAGAGAATGGTAACAAAAATAAATAAAAAAACTGCATCCCCAAGGGATCTTATTGGTTTAGCTAAGACGTTTAATATATATGATGAGTGTATCAATGATATTAGGCCATTAAAATCATTGAATAGATTAATAGATAGTTACATGGATTTAAAACAACTAGCAAATCAAATTACTCGTAATCTAAATGAGGATAGTCCGATTGCGATTAATAAAGGTAATGTAATCAAAGTTGGTATAAATAAAGAATTAGATGAGTTCCGTGATATATTATATAATGGGAAAGAATGGATCAATAATTTTCAAAAAGACGAAAGAGAAAAATTAAATATTTCAAGCCTAAAGGTAGGATTTAATAAAGTTTTTGGCTACTATATTGAAGTAACCAAAACTCATCAAGATAAAGTTCCTGAGAATTATATAAGGAAACAGACACTAGTTAATTCTGAACGCTATTTCACGGAAGCACTAAAAGTTTATGAAGAAAAAGTATTAAATGCTGAAAACCATATTTATGAAATAGAAAATAGAATATTTTATGAGCTAATAGATGTTATTATTGTACAAACACTAAAAATCCAAAATAATGCAAGAATAATTAATGAGATTGATGTGTTATCGAGTTTTTCATATTTAGCATTATCAAAAAAATATGTAAGACCTTCTTTTGAAGATAGTTCAAAATTCGATATAGTTAATGGTAGGCATCCCGTAATAGAAAATTTATTACCGGCTACAGAAAAATTCATTCCTAACAACCTATATATGGATATCAAAAAAAGCCAGATTCATTTAATCACTGGTCCGAATATGGCAGGAAAGTCAACATTTTTAAGGCAAACGGGAATAATAGTTTTGCTGGCACAAATTGGTTGTTTTGTTCCTGCTGATTCAGCATTAATAGGTATCGTGGATAGATTATTTACTAGAGTTGGAGCTAGCGATAATCTAGCTGGAGGTGAAAGCACTTTCCTGGTTGAGATGAATGAAGCTGCAAATATTTTAAATAATGCTTCGAGCAGGAGCCTGATACTGTTTGATGAGATTGGGCGAGGAACTGCGACATTTGATGGCCTTTCCATAGCTTGGGCCATTGTCGAATATTTACATAATACTAAAGATATTTCAGCGCGAACATTATTTGCCACTCATTATCATGAACTGTCTGTGCTTGAAGATAAGCTAGATCGTTTAAAGAATTTTCATGTTCAAGTAAGAGAGCATGATGATCAAATTATCTTTTTAAGAAAAATAGTAGAAGGCTCAGGAGATAAGAGTTATGGAATTCAGGTTGCAAAGATGGCGGGATTGCCGGATATAATTATTAATAGAGCGAGTGAAATATTAAAACATAAGTTTGAAAATAATGATGAAATATTTGAAACATTAGCTGATACTAAGCTTTTAATAGATAATCCTGAAAAGGATAAATTCAATCTCTTAGCTGATGAAATACAAGCTATAAGTATAGATGAGATAACTCCTATTGAAGCATTAAAAATATTAAATGATATCAAAAAAAAATATAATAGTTAGTCTGTTATTATTCACCATCTCAACAAAACTGTACTCTGAAATTGATGTTGTCAGTTATGGTTGGGAGTTGTTTGATAGGTTATCAGATTCAAGAATTACTTCATTGGCTCAGTCTACCATTGCCTATCCGATAGCATCCGCAGGAATTTCTCTTGTTAATCCTGCGTTATCAAACGTTCATAATAACAAAATAGGCCTGACCCACCAATCTAGAATTTCGGGGATGGTCAATAGTGAATTCCTTGGTTTTAAGAAAAGTGTTCGCGATAGTCACTGGGTTAGTGTTGTTTTATTATATGAAGGTATCAATAGTATCCCAGATACTCGCAATGCTTTACTAGATTGGGGTAATGATGGTATTTTTGGGACGCTAGATCCAGGAGAGGGTAATGGTATTCTTGATGAAGGTGAAAGGCTCGATGCAAATAAAATTGATTACTTTAGTCAAAACCAATTTGGTTTATATGGTGCGTTTAGCAGGCCATACAAAAGATGGGAATTAGGTTTAGGAATAAAATTATTATTTCATACACTTGATAATCATTATGCCTTAGGTACTGGGGTTAATATTGGAGCTTACAGATCATTTAATAAAACAAACCTTGGTATAGTTTTGCATAATATTCCATCATCAGGCGTGTTATGGGATAATGGTAATATAGAGCTTACCCCTGGATCCTTATCGATTGGTCTACATCATTCATTAATGATGGAAAAGTATGGACTAGAGATAAATCCAGTTTGTGAAGCTAATTTTGTTATGACAGATAGAACAATTGATTCAAAATTACTTTTTAATACTATTCCGCTTGAATTATCTGGTGGCTTAGAAACGATATATAAAAGAAAAATATTTATTAGATTTGGGTTTTATCAATCAGGCTCTTTAGCGATTGGGTTAGGAATGTTTTGGAAAAATATCACAGTTGATTATGCATTTATTATTGATAATTCTGTTGCAGGGTTAGATAATAATCATCTAATTACAATAGGCCTATCATCAGATTGGATAAAAGATAAAGTATTTAATTAAGTTGATCAAATAATGTATTCTGTTTTGTAATATCGACTCCAATTTTAGGATAATTTATGATAAAAAGTATGACAGGGTTCGGTCGAGGAACCGCAATAAGCAATGAGGGTAAGATCAATGTGGAGATTAAGTCACTAAATTCACGATATCTTGATATAAAATTTCTAGGTATCAATATCCATCCTCAAACAGAAGAAAGAATCAAGCGATATATTTTAGATTATTTAAACAGAGGAAATATAAAAGTTCATATTGATATAGATAAGATCAAAGATGGTCAAATATTGACATTTAATAAAGATCGTTTTGACACAATTCAGAATATCCTTAAAGATATTCATATAAAATATGGTCAAAAATTAAACCTAAGTGATATTATAAGTACACATGATATATTATCTTTCATTGATGCTGACATTGATGATGATGAAAAACTAAAGAAAGCTGTTGATAGCGCAATAAAGCAATTAAAGGGTATGAGATCAATTGAAGGGAAACAAATTTATAAAGATCTTATGAGCCGTATTAGGATAATTAAAAAAGATTTAACGAGTATAAAAAACTCATCAGATAAAATGCCAAAAAGGAAAAAGAAAGATTTAAGCGATAAAATAAAATCTATCATTGATAAAGACGCAATAGACCAAAATAGATTGATGCAAGAAGTAGCTTATTTGATAGAGCGTTCTGATATAACAGAGGAAATAGTAAGGGTCAAGATTCATCTAGATAATTTCATAAAATATTTAAAATATGATGAACCTGTTGGGAAAAGGTTAAATTTTTTAATCCAAGAAATCAATCGAGAAATAAATACGATAGGTTCTAAAAGTCCTATGCACGATGTCACTATTAAGATTGTAGAAATAAAAAATGAGATTGAAAAAATTAGGGAACAGGTGCAAAATATATTATAATGAAAAATTTAATTTGTGTATCTGCCCCTTCAGGATCAGGAAAAACTACATTAATCAAAGCAGTTAGAAAAGCAAGGCCAGAACTGAGATGGTCTGTTTCTTATACGACTCGCGATCCTAGGCCTAATGAATTTAATGGAGAAGATTATTATTTTATTTCTAGAGATAAGTTTATATCGTTAAAAGATGATAAGAAATTTGCAGAATATGAGAACGTTCATGGTCAATACTACGGTACTATCAAATCAAAATTAGATGGTGCAATTAATAATAAAAAAATAGTGTTACTAGAACTAGATGTTAATGGTACTATGTCCGTTCGAAAGTTATATCCCAGTCATTCATATTCGATCTTTATAGTTCCTCCAAGTATTGAACATCTAAGAAAACGATTGCAAAACAGAGGTAGTGAAACAAACGAGATAATTGAAAAAAGATTAGAAAGATTTAATAAAGAAATGGAGTATAAAGATCAATTTGATACTCTCTTAATTAATGATAATATTCAGGTTGCAATAAATGATTTTATTAAGACAATCAATGAAATAACAAAAGGAGTAAACTAATGGGTATTAAGACCGTCCCACTTAGGAGTATAGAGGAAAGAGTTGAAAATATGTATGAAGCTGTTTGTATAATGTCTGGCCAGGCTAAACTTGTACTCGATGATCGTATTTTACAAGCATCTATAAAAGACGCTGAAGAAGAAGAGGACTATGGTGTATTTGATGAGGTTAAAGAAGTCTCTCCTGAAGATTATGTAGAAATGAAAAAGACTACTAGTGTTGCCGTAGAGCAATTTATCGAGGGTAGTGTTAAGTGGAGGAAAAAAGAAAAAATATCTTAATCATATGGATATTATTGATACTAAAAGGTTCATAAACCAGCATATAGAGTTATTTGGCAATGAAATTTATTCGAATATCCATAAAAAAGAAGGCCATGCGCTAACAAAACCAGAGTCAACTAGTGAATCAATTCTTAGTTTTCAATCTTCAATAGAAAATTGCAGAAAATGTAATCTTGGAACTACAAGAAATAAATTTGTTTTTGGGGCTGGAGACCCTAGCGCTGATTTACTTTTAGTCGGTGAAGCCCCTGGCCAGGAAGAAGATCTTCAAGGTGAACCATTTGTTGGAAGAGCTGGGAAGCTACTTGATAAAATATTAAGGGCGATTGGTTATACCAGGGACACGAATGTTTTTATTACAAATATCGTAAAATGTAGGCCTCCTGATAATCGAGACCCCTTACCTTCAGAGGTTGAAGAATGTTCACCTTATTTGAATAAGCAGATTGAGTTGATTAAACCCAAGCTTATCGTTGCCCTTGGTAAAGTAGCTGGTAAAACCCTTTTAAAAAAAGATATTTTACTAAAAGAAATGAGAAATGAAACCTATTACTTTAAATCTATACCATTAAGAGTGACCTACCACCCTGCAGCATTATTAAGAAACCCCTCTTTGAAGAAAGAGGCCTGGAAAGATTTTCAATATATTCGTGATTTTATAGGATCTTAAGATCCATGGCTCAAGAGAAAAATAAAATATTAAACGTACAACCACATTCTGATGAGGCGGAACAGGCTGTTCTTGGTTCAATGCTGTCTAGTGGATCAGCAGTGAATAAAGCGTTTGAAAAAAAGCTTACGTCTAAACATTTCTATAAAAGTGCTCATTCTCTAATATTTTCGGCAATGGCCAGACTAAATAAAGATAATGAGCCTATCGATACAGTATCAGTTGTTGATTCATTAACAAAAAGTAAGGATTTAGATAAAGTTGGTGGTGCATACTATATAAGTGGTTTAATTGAGGTCGTTCCTACTACAGCACATGTTGATCGCTATATAAAAATTGTAATAGAAAAGTCTGTGTTAAGAAATTTAATCTATTTAGCAAATGATATATCAAAAGAAGCATATGATGATAGTCAAGAGGTTGATGATATATTAGAAACTGTACAAAAATCTATTTTTAGTATTACACAGGATACACTTCAAAAAGATTTTGAAGAAATTGATCCTGTTCTTATTAAAACATTTGATAAAATTGATAAAATCGCTTCTCACAAGGGGACTGTGATTGGCGTGCCGTCAGGATTTCATGAACTTGATCAAAAGACAACGGGATTTCAAGATGGAGATCTAATAATTATTGCTGGTAGACCAGCAATGGGTAAAACCTCTTTTGCATTAAACATGATGAGAAATGCAGCAATTGATTCGAAAAAGAAAATAGGTTTCTTTAGTCTTGAAATGGCAAACGAACAACTTGCAATGCGCTTGCTCTGTTCTGAAGCACGCGTGGATAGCAACTTAGTCAGGCGAGGTGATTTGCCAAAATCACAGTATAAAAATTTAAGTTTAGCAGTTGGCCCATTATCTAAATCAGATATTTATCTAGATGATACTCCTGCGCTTAGTATACTAGAGCTAAGAGCTAAGGCTAGGAGACTAAAGAATGATGTAAACTTGGATATGATTATTGTTGATTATCTTCAGTTGATGCAGGGGCCAAGGGGTGCAGAAAATCGACAACAAGAGATCGCAACAATATCTAGGTCTATGAAAGCTTTGGCAAAGGAATTAGAGATTCCCATCGTTGCGCTTTCACAGTTATCAAGAGCGGTTGAGCAGCGTACTGGATCTAAAAAACCCCTACTTTCAGACTTGCGGGAAAGTGGCGCCATTGAGCAAGATGCAGATGTGGTGATTTTCCTATATAGAGATGAGGTATATAATAAAGATGCTGATAATGAAGGAAAGGCAGAAATTATTGTAGCTAAGCAGAGAAACGGGCCCACCGGCACAGTGGAAGCAGCGTTTATCAGTAGATATACTCGTTTTGAAAATCTTGCGACTAATCCAGGGCCACCATTTTAATGGATAACCCAATCTCTAGACTTGCACCACAATTATTTGGTGATTATCCAAAGTCTTTTTTGAAATTATATGATCAGATATCTATAGCACATGATACGGAAAAAAATAATTTAAAAGAGAAACTATGGAAAGCTTATGAATTCGGTAATAGGTACCATGAAGGTCAAAAAAGATTATCAGGTGAGCCGTATTTCAATCATTGCATTGAAGTAGCTAATACTTTAGCATCCTGGAATATGGATTATAAAACTATCATGGCCGGACTATTACATGATGTTGTTGAAGATACAAATATAACCGTAAAAGATCTTGAAAATGAATTTGATGAGGATTTGGCTAATCTTGTAGATGGCCTTACTAAGATCAGTGGTATTGAATTCAGCTCACGTAAAGAAAAACAAGCTGGAAACTTTATGAAAATGCTATTATCAGTTGCTAAAGACATTAGGGTTGTAATCATTAAGTTTGCAGATAGAATACATAACATGAAGACGATAGAATACTTGTCTAAAATAAAACAACGTCGTATTGCAATAGAAACTAGAGACGTGTACTCACCTTTAGCACATAGATTGGGAATGTCATCAGTAAAATCTCAGTTAGATGATTTAGCTTTTAAGACATTGCTCAAAGAAGACTATGATTCTATTGATACCAAATTAAAAACAACTAACCGACAGCGAAAAAAATTAATAAACAGTTACATTGGTCCAATTAAAGCAGGCTTAGATAAGTATAATATTAAACCTGATATAAATGGAAGGTCTAAGTCATATTATTCAATATATAGGAAAATGATAAACAGAAATAAAGGTTTTGAGGATATCTATGATATCTATGCTATAAGAATTATCGTAGACAAAATAGAAGAATGTTATTCGGCACTAGGCGTTGTTCATAGCCTCCATACTCCGGTTCAAGAAAGATTTAAAGATTTTGTTGCAACACCAAAATCAAATGGATATCAATCTATCCACACTACAATTATTGGGACTGATGGGAAAATGGTAGAGATTCAAATTAGAACTAAAGAAATGGATAAAACTGCAGAGATAGGTATCGCTTCACACTGGATTTATAAAGAAGGGAAAAAAACTACAAATGATATTGGCTCTGATATTAAATGGCTCAGGGAATTAATCGAAATACTAAAAAATGAATCTAGTGATCCAAAAGAGTTCATGGATTTATTAAAGATTGATTTGTTTGATGGTGAAATTTATGTTTTTACTCCGGCAGGCGATTTAATACAGCTTCCTATTGGATCAACCCCTGTAGATTTTGCTTTTCAGGTCCATACACAGGTTGGTATGCATTGTCTAGGTGCAAAAGTGAACCACCAGCTTGTGACATTAAATGAAGAGCTTAAAAGCGGTGATGTCGTTGAGATTATTACTGGAAAAAAGCAGACCCCTAGTATTAATTGGCAAAAATTTGTTGTGACAAGTAAAGCAAGAAATTCTATTAGTAAATACATAAAAAATGCAAGTATAAGCGAGAGCATCAAACTAGGGAAAGAAATCTTATTTAAAACACTTCGAAGATTGAAAATTTATAATCAAAAACAACAATACTTAGATGCCTATTCTAATTTCGGGTTTAGCAATGAAGAAACTTATTTATCAGCCATCGGTCATGGGAAGTTAGCCTTCCGTGACATCCATAATAAAATTAGTCCAGATCAGACTGAGCAGGAGAGCTCCACCTATAAAAAAATAGGAGATGCTCTTGAAAATGCTCTTCGTCCAAAAGATGGCATTCTGCTTGATGGGATAAATAATCTTATGATTAAATATGGTAAATGCTGTAACCCAATTCCTGGGGATGATGTTACTGGCTTCGTGACTCGTGGCAGAGGGTTGACTGTTCATAGGACTACATGCCATAGTTTGCCTCTTGTCACTCAAGAAGAAGAGCGTCTAGTTCCTGTGGATTGGAATATACCTAGTGGTACTACTTTTAACTCAAGATTAAAAATTGTGGGGATGGATTATAAAGGTTTATTAAAAAACTTGTCCGAGTGTATTGGAGGACAAAATATAAATATTAATAGTGTTGATATTAAGGTTAATGGTGCTATGGCAACGGCTTACTTTATTGTCCAAATAAAGAACAAACGTCAATTAGGTAGATTAATTAATAAATTATCTTTCGTGAAAAATGTAGATAATGTAGAAAGGGTAGGTAGATAAAATGCGAATAAAAACATATACGAAGAGAGATATTGCAACTAAGCTAGGTAATAAATTAGGGATAAGTACAAGAAAATCATTAGTGTATACTGGTGAAGTGTTCAATGTTATTAGAGAACTATTATGTGAAGAAAAACCATATATAAGGATTGAGGTAAGAAATTTTGGAGTTCTAGAGTCAAAACCAACAAAAGCAAAACCAAAAGCTAGAAACCCAAAAACCAATGAAGAAATCTTTGTTCCAGCGCATAAAAAGACTCGTTTTAAGCCTGGGAAAATATTAAAAGATTATCTAAAAAAACCTATATAGATTTATGGGCAGGGCCCTTGGAATAGATTTTGGAACAAAAAGAGTTGGGTTAGCCCTTTCAGATAGATCGAATATCATTGCCTCTCCCTATAGAACTCTGAATTATGTTTCTGAAAAGGATCTGATTACCCAGTTGGAGACGGTAGTTTCTGAAAATAATATTGAAATTTTAGTTCTTGGTCTTCCAATTAATATGAAAGGCGAAGATACTGTACAGACAAAGAAGGTTCGTAATTTTAAAGAAATATTGTCTACACTACAAATACCAATAGTGTTTGAAGATGAACGACTCAGTTCTGTAAGCGCAATAAATTCACTTATACTTCAAAATGTCAAAACAGGACATAATAAACCTGAGATTGATAAAACTGCAGCAGCAATAATACTCCAGCAATATCTGGACAAAAACTCTAATTGAAAAATCTCTATAATCTAAAACCATGGATCCAAGCAATAATATCTGGGATTACCATTGGCATTACTTATCATCCATTTAATATTGGTTTTCTTGCCTGGATAGGTTTTACCCCATTATTACATATTTTTATTCATGGTGATTCTAAGAGCAATATAATAAATGGATATATTTTTGGCTTAACATATAACCTTACAGCATTTTATTGGATAGGTTCTAATTCAGGGGCGAGTTTTATAACCGTAATATCAAGTCTTATTGCTGCAGTTCTTTATTTATCAATATATTGGTCTTTTGCAGGCTTAATATTCTCAATCATACCAACATTTCAAAGAAGATCTATCGGCAATTTTCTTTTTCCATTTTTAATCGTTACAATAGAATGGTTTCGTAGTATCGGGCCACTAGGTTTTCCTTGGGCTAATATTGCACTGACCCAATCAAAATATATATACATATTACAAGTTTTAGAGATTACGGGTACTTATGGTATATCTTTTATTGTAATTAGTATAAATGTAATCATCTATAACGCGCTTAATAAAAAGACATTTATTAAGGATGGATTCATTCCGGTAATTATATTGTTAATTGGGATATCATTAGTAGGCTGGGCGAGGATAAAATCGTTAAACGAAACTCAAAAAGAAATCAATGCTGTTATAGTCCAGCCGAATATAGATCCAAATATAAAGTGGCATGAAAAGAAAAAAATAATTTCATTTATGGACTCATTACATCACGAGGCAGCAGGATTGAATCCTGATATAATAGTTTTTCCAGAGACCGCGCTACCATCCTATTTAACCAGAGATTATAAAACAAGAAAAATGTTACAAGAAACAGTAAACGAGTATAATATTCCTTTGTTAACCGGGACTATTGATGTAGTCATAGAAAATAACAATAAGAATTATTATAACAGTGCAATGTGGCTTACGCCAAATAGTGATTTTGAGATATATTCAAAAATCCATTTAGTCCCATTTGCGGAATATGATTTATTCCCAGAAATTTTCCATCCGCTTACTTGGCTAAATATTAATATAGATCGAGGTAGTTTTAAATCTGGTAAAGAATATAAGATATTTAAATGTAATAATATTTCCTTCTCTGACATTATTTGTTATGAATCAAGTATACCAAGAATTGTGAGAGAATTCGTAGCGAAGGGTTCTGAATTGTTAATCATTCAGGCAAATGATGGCTGGCTTGGTAATTCATATGGACCGCACCAGCATTTTGAATTAGCTAGACTGAGAGCCATTGAAAATCGTATACCAGTATTAAGATCAGCCAATACTGGTATATCTGGTATTATTAAACCAGATGGGTCGGTGCAAAGAAAAGTCGGACTTAATAAAAAATTAATTTTTAAAGAAAAAATAAAAATTATTAAGAGTGGAAGTATTTATACAAAATATGGAGACATATTTGCTCTTGTTTGTTTTTTCATCACATCACTAATATCAGCGATCTCATGCAAAAAGCGTTTTATATAATTATTCTTCAATTAAGTGTATTAATAGGCTCACCAACTATACATCCAATGGTTAAATCAATACTAATACCGGGATGGGGAGAGGCTGAACTTGGTCATCAAAAAAAGTCTAGATTCTTTTTCCATAGTGAAGCAATCTTAGTCACAAGTTGTCTCTCAGCATACAAAATGGCTAGAGTCAAAGAAAATGAATATAGTGCTTATGCGAATGAACATGCTGGAGCAAAAAAAATCAGTGACCATAGATATTGGGTTGATATTGGCAATTATATCTCCAATCATGCTTTTGATGAAGAGCACCTTAGAATGAGAGATGGCAAAGAAGGTCAGTGGTCATCCTATCCATGGTATTGGGAAGGCGGTGATACCTTTCGTAAAAGGTTTGAAAGAATGAGAATTGATAGTGACAAACTATTATTTACAGGAAAGTTTATTATTGGTGGAATTATCTTAAACCATATCGTTTCAGGTATTAACACGCTTTATTTAACCAGAATAAATAATGAAAAAAGTTATTCTTTTTCACCAAAGGTTGAATTTCATCGAGATAACATTCGGTATCTATTTTCACTAGAATTAGATATATGAAGTAAATAGTAAATAAATATATAAGCTAAAACCATTGCCCAGATTTAAAATAATAATTCAATACGATGGTTCATCTTTTAGTGGGTGGCAGTTACAGAAAAATAGGAAAACTGTTCAAGGTGAGATAGAGAATGCATTAAAAGTGATTTCTCGCTCGAAACTTAGAATTCCGGTACATGGCTCTGGGAGAACTGATTCAGGGGTCCACGCCTATGGTCAGGTCGCTCATTTTGATTTGGATACAAAGCTGGATTCTAGTGAACTTTGTAATGCTATTAACTCCAATACAGCAAAAGAATGTAAAATTATGTCAGTTGTTGAAGCGGATAATGACTTTGAATCTCGCTTTGATGCTAGAAAGAGATGGTATCGCTATCAAGTCTATAAGGGTAGTTCAATATTGTATCGAAACCAAGCATGGTTAAAAAATGATATAGATTTTAACCTTCTTAGATTAGTATCAAAAACTATCTTAGGCGAACATGACTTTTTATCATTCTCTAAATACAGAGCTGACCAAAAAAATACTAGATCTATTATCTTTGAATCCAATTGGAAGGATAATGAAAGCATGTTGACTTACGAAATAGCGGGTAACAGATTTCTTCACCATATGGTTCGCTATTTAGTAGGGACAATGGTGCAGGTGTCGAGAGGTCAATTTACTATTGAGCAATTTAGATCCTTGTTGCATGAACCACAAAAAAATGTACAAATTCATCGTGCGCCTGCTTATGGGCTTATACTATTGAGAGTAGAATATGATAAATAGTCATACTAAAGTCATTGTATTGATGCTATATATAGCTGTTAATATTTTTGCTCAGCCGAACGTGAACAGTTCTAGAAAAACTGCAATTACCAGAGCGATTGAAAAAGTAGGCCCGGCTGTGGCTTGTATAAATGTTCAACAGAATGTGAGCGCATATACCACATCAGACCCATTTTTTCGTTATTTTTTCCCTCCTGAAATCTATCCAATGAAGAGTTCGGGAAGTGGTGTGGTTATCAGTCCTGATGGTTATGTTTTGACTAATACGCATGTTGTTGAAAATGCTTCAAAAATATCGGTGATATTATCTGGCGGAGATGAGTATGCTGCAGAAGTAATTGGAGTCGATAAAACTTCAGACCTAGCTTTGCTTTTATTGAATGGAAATAATTTTCCATTTGCTGAAATGGGAGACTCTGATGATTTGATTATTGGTGAGTGGGTTATAGCATTAGGAAATCCTTTCGAATTATTTAGCATTAGTAATCAGCCCACTGCAAGTGTTGGAATAATAAGTGCTAATCATATGGATTTTGGTATGCAAAAAGAATCAGGTAGAGTATTACAGAATATGATGCAAACCGATGCTGCTATTAATCCAGGAAATTCAGGTGGACCATTGGTGAATTCTGAAGGTAAAGTTATCGGCATTAACACTTTTATATTTACTGGCTCGAATTATAATAGAGGATCTATCGGTATTGGTTTTGCTATCCCTATTAATACTGCAAAGCGCATAGCAAAAGAGCTAAAAACTTCTGGAAGTATTGACAGAAGCTTTACAACTGGCTTAGTTGTTCAACCTTTAACTAGAAGCATGATTAGACATTTAAATATTCCTTTTCGAGATGGTGTTATAGTTGTTCATGTTGATAAAAATAGTTCCGCACAAAAAGCAGGGATCGCTATAGGTGACATTATTATTACAGCTGCTGGCAATAAGGTAAATTCACCATCAGATATCAGAGATATTATTGCTGAGAAAGATTTACGTTCAGGTGATACAATTAAGTTCAAAATTTTTAGGGAAAATGCATATCTTAATATCAGGCTTAAACTCGGGAGCTATCGTTGAAATTAGCACCTGAAGGTAGCATAATCATCTATCCGCTTACAATTACTTGGGTATTAAGTATTATTGCAGTTTATGTATATAGTTCGGATAGTTTATATATTGTTAGTGTTGTTTTATCAATTTTACTGATTTTCTGTCTTAATTTTTTTCGAGATCCAAAACGTATAGTGTCTAAACAAGACAATTTGATTTTATCTCCTGCAGATGGAAAGATAATTAAAATATCTGATTTCGAAGATCCGAAAAGTGGAGAAAAATTAAAGTTAATATCAATTTTTCTTAGCGTTTTCAATGTGCATGTAAACAGGATGCCTATTGATGGGAAATTTATTGATGTTAATTATGTGAAAGGTGAATTTCTTGCCGCATTTGATCATAAAGCATCAGACAAGAATGAGAGAATGGAGATTTCTATAGAAACAAAATTCGGGATAATTAAAGTGAAGCAAATAGCGGGGTTAGTTGCCAGAAGAATATTGTGTCATGCCAAAGTAGGCGAAAAAATGCTGGCAGGAGGGAGATTAGGTTTTATTAGGTTTGGATCTAGAACAGATATTATACTTCCGGCTAGTATTAATCTAGAAATTAAACTTGATCAAAAAGTATTTGGAGGTGAAACCGTTATAGGAGAATATGGGCAGTAAAAAAATAAAAAAGTCAAAGAAGAGATTTTTCCCTAATACTCTTACTATTGCTAATATGTTTCTTGGGTTTATATCTATCATATTGATTATGCAGAGCGAATATATTAATGCAGGTTTGTTAATTTTGTTAGCTGGGTTAATGGATATTTTTGATGGAAAAATCGCAAGATTATTAGGCATATCTTCAAAGTTTGGTGTAGAGTTTGATTCCTTAGCAGATACAGTCTCGTTTTGTATCTCTCCTTCATTATTAGTATATAGTCTTTATACTTACCATCTGCCATTTATTCTGGGTTTAGTAATTAGTTTTATACCCTTAATATGTGGAACTGTCAGATTAGCTAAGTATAATCTGGAGACTGATGAGAATAGCCACAAAAGTTATTTTATTGGACTGTCTACTCCTATCTCAACGGTTACGATACTAGCATATATGTATTTTAATAACCAGATTGGCGGGGATGGATTTTATGGTGACCCTAATATAGCATTAGGCTTAGTAGTTATTCTTGGTATTCTGATGTTGAGTCCTATACATTTCCCAAAAGTTCCATTAATCACCTTTAAATCCAATTCAACAAATTCTATTTTGTTATTAATCTTGGTGGTGTGTTCTTTTTCTCTGATTATTTGGAAAGGTTTTGTGTTGTTACCAATTTGTCTAGGCTATATCATAACTAATACCCTTGTATGGGCCGTTAAAATGAGGCCCGGTAATCTATAGTTTTATTTGAAACTATTTTTATGGATTTTGAAATAATACTATCATGAAAAAACGTAAATTACACTTTATTGTTTTATCTTTATTTGTAGGTGCAACATTTGGGGGAGTTGTTGGAAATATCTTCTCGTTAATATTGCCTGAAAGCGTTGTTAAGGATTTCTTCTTAACTTCAATTACATTTGACTTAGGTGGTTTGGTTAATAATGACCTAGGTGTATTTATAATAGATTTAAAAGTAATCGTATTAAAATTAGGCTTATCGATGAGCTTTAATTTTACTAGTGTTATTGGTATTGCAGTTGCATACTACATATTAAGATATTTACGCTAATATAATTTGGAGATAAAATGGAAGTTAAAAACATTAATATAGCATTTTTTAACCTAGGCCCATGGGAAATTCTGTTAATTCTGATAGTTATATTAATACTATTTGGGGCCAAGCGTTTGCCTGAACTAGCTAGAGGTTTGGGCCAGGGTATAAATGAATTCAGGGATGCAGTAGATTCTAGTAAAAAAGAAATTATTGATGGAATCGAAACTGATGCTGGGGATAACCTAGAAAAAGATTCTGAAGAATAGTTCTTTTTTAGACTATACATATCATTTTGTAATATATATTTGAACAAAATTTAATTTTTGTCGTTACTATAATATCTTTAATTAAAAATAATTAGATAAATTGGATTTTCAGCACCCTTGGTTTTTATTGCTTTTTGCAATCGTACCTTTATTGCTGATATACTATAATAAATATGGGCAAAATCAAGAATCGACAATATTATTCTCATCTGAAGAATTCTTTTCTGATAAAATTAAATATAGAGGAAAATTAAGATATAGGTGGTTAAAGTTATTCGAATTCTTAATTCTATTATTACTAATTATTGCATTAGCAAGGCCAAGAAAGGTAGATAAGCTTAGCGAAACAAAAATCAATGTTATAGACATATTGCTGGTGTTAGATATATCAAGCAGTATGTTGGCAGATGATTTTTCGCCAAATCGTTTAGAAGTAGTAAAGAATACAGCTAAAGAATTTATTTCATCTAGGCATGGTGATAGAATAGGTGTGGTAGTATTCGCCGGTCAGTCTTTTATACAATGCCCATTAACAGTTGATATTGAAGTATTAAATAATCTAATTGACGAAATCAATGTTGCTGACCGAGAGTATGATGGTACCGCGATAGGGATGGCAATAGCAAATGCAACGAATCGATTAAGGGAAAGTAAATCCAAAAGTAAAATAATGATTCTCTTGTCAGATGGTAGTAATAATTCTGGAGAGATAGACCCAGCCACAGCTGCAACCATCGCAAATAAGTTTGATATTAAAATATATACAATAGCTGCTGGTACAGACCAGTCTTTCTCTAGAATTCCTGGAAGAGGTCTGATCCGAAATGAGATTGATACAAAAACATTAAAAGAAATATCTTCTAAGACCGGGGGACAATTCTTCAGGGCTGCTGATAAAGATGCTCTTTCTTATATATATAGAGAGATTGATAAATTGGAGCGTTCAGAGATTGAAGTAAATAATTATACTAAATATCAAGAACTTTATGCTTGGTTTTTAATACCAGCGATTATTATTGTGTTTTATTATATGATAATAAAAAAATATTTGTTTAGAGTAAAAATGTAATGACTTTTAATAATATATGGCTTCTATTCCTAATCGCGCCAATGATCTTATTAGTTTTGGCAGAATTATATGAAGATGGAATAGATCAAATTTTCCCTAATGCAATATCAAGAATTAAAGACCATAATTACGGACGATTCAATTATGATAAACATAGATTGAAGTTCGTTTTATTTATTTCAGGGTTCTTTTGTTTAATCCTGTCAGCAGCTGGTCCGCAGTTTGGTACAAAAGTTAGAAAAGTAGAGAGGCAAGGAGTTGACCTTGTTATTACTTTCGACACATCAATAAGCATGGATGCACAGGATATCAAACCATCAAGGATAGAAAAAGCAAAATTTGAAATTAGTAAGTTAATACAAAGCTTAAGAGGTGACCGTGTTTCAATAATAGTATTTGCCGGCACAAGTCATTTGTATTTGCCTCTAACGACTGACTATGAGGCAGCCTTACTATTTTTACATGCGATTGATACAAGGATGATCCCAAATCAAGGCACGTCTATTAGTTCTGCGATGAAAAAGGCAATAGACTTGGTTTCAAAAGATGATGATAAATATAAAGTAGTTCTTTTAGTTACAGATGGTGAGGATCATGAAGGCGATGCGATTGCTTTAGCTAAAAAAGCGTCATCGATGGGCATAGAGATCCATACTATAGGTATTGGTTCAAATACAGGAAGTTTGATACCATTAGTATCACAAAATGGCAACCAGATTGAATACAAAAGGGATAACAGCGGCAAGCTAATTACGTCCATCCTTAACAAGAATATTTTAAAAGACATTGCTAGTGCAGGTAATGGTAAATTTTTTCATTTTTCAAATAATGGTCAGAATTATACTGATGTTAATAAGGCAATAGACTCAATGGAGAAAAGGGCAATAAATTCTCATGAATATTCAGAATATGAGGAACGCTATCAGCCTTTGGCATTTGTCTCATTTCTGTTATTTACAATTTCTTTTATTGTACCAACTAGAATTCGATATATCGAAAATGATCTATAATAAATTTATTTTACTATTCATTTTTTTTACAGGTTTGTTTAGCCAGGATAAGGGGCAGAAGTTCTTTAAAGAAAAGAAATATAATGAGGCAAGAAAATATTATGAATCTGTGCTTGAGCATAGAGATGACGATAAAGCAGCTATGTTTGGTTTAGGCTCTAGCGCATATTACCAAAATGATATTGAGGCAGCATTAAATAGTTTTGGAAATACAATAGATACAGAGAATAAAGCATTAAGATCAAAATCATATTATAATATTGCTAGAATTCTGCAAGATAAAAACGAGATAGAACAGAGTTTGTCATTTTATAGAAAATCATTAGAGCTCAATCCAAACGATATGGATACAAAAATAAATTATGAACTATTGAACAATCAAATGAAACAGGATCAAAAGCAAGAAGATAATCAGAATAAAGAAAATAACGATAATCAGAACGATGAGAGCCAACAAAATCAAGATCAGTCAAATAAAGAGGATGAAAATAATAGTCAAGAAAACGAATCTAAGTCTGAACAATATAAAAATGAGAACAAGGAAGAAGATAAGAATGAAATGGTTGAAAACGACTCAAGCAAGCAAGATGAGTCGCAGACAAAGGAACCAGATCAAAATGAAAATGATCAGCCACTTGAAGAAAATAAAAATAAATCTGATGAATTGATGCAGGCGGAGGCAATATTAAATGCACTAAAGGATCAAGAAAAGATTAATCAAAAACAAAAAATATTAAAAACAAAATCATTCAAATTTGATAAGGACTGGTAAACATAGTGTACAAGGCAATACTATATATCATTCTTAATATATCGGTCGCTTACTGTATACAAGTGAAAGCGTATGTTGATAAGAATAAATGTTCTATAAATGATCTAATTAATTATAAAATAGAGTTACAAGATGCCAATTCTTTTGGTGATGTAAAGATGGGTCAAATATCAAAAGATTTTTCTGTTATTAGTGGTCCTAGTCAACAAACTAGTATGCAATGGGTAAATGGTAGTGTAACAAACTCAAGAATCATGTCATGGTCCATATCTCCAAAAAAATCAGGAAAACTAACTATCCCAGCTTTAACTATTATAGTTGGTAACAAAAAGTATAAAACAAGTCCAATAATAATTCAGGTTTCCGGAACAAAGAAAAAACAATTAGACCACGATGTTTTTATTACTTCTGAAATAGATAAACAGGAAGTATACCTAGGGGAACAGATTACTCTTTTGTACAAGATTTATAGAAAAGTGGAAATATCTATCGAACCGTTTGAGGTTCCAGATTTTTCTGGGTTTTGGACTGAAGAGTTATATAGACCAAATCAAATTAAATTTAAAAAAGTTGATTTAAATGGTGTCAGGTATCAAGTTGGCACATTATACAAAGTGGCTCTTTTCCCTATATCTGGGAGTGAATATACTATAAAACCACTGGTGATAAAAATACAGACACAAGAAAAAAGATCTAGAAGAAATAGAGATCCATTTTTTGATCCATTTTTTGACTCATTTTTTACTAAAACAGAAACAAAAATTTTACGATCTCCTGAGAGGTCGGTATCAATTAAAAAGTTTCCTGAGCCAAGGCCAGGTGGATTTACTGGAGCAGTAGGGCTCTTTAATATAGAAACTTCAATTGACAGAGATTCAACCAATGTAAATGAGGCTATTACTTTTAGAGTTAGTGTCAATGGAACAGGAAATTTGGGATTATTTACACTACCTAAATTTAATTTTTCTGATCAATTAGACCAATTTCCACCAAAAGAAAATTTTGAAAAGAATCTGTTTCGAGATGCGCTGTCAGGGACGATGAGCTGGGAATATATTTTGGTACCGCGGATATCTGGAAAAATTTCTATTCCGCCAATATCGATGACCTATTTTGATCCTAATATTGAAAAATGGAAAAAAATTAGTACGGCACCTACAATCATACCAGTTAAAAAAGGAAAAGGTCGTATTCTTGATAATAGTGGGCTATCAAAAAAGGAGATTGAGCTCTTAAAAAGAGATATAAATTATATTCGCACTAGTGAACCAGTGTGGAAAAAAATCGAAGAAGATTCATTTTTTATCATTATCTGTATATATATGTTTGCATTTTCATTGGTTCCAGTACCACTAGTTTTTAATTTTTTTCTTGGTTACAGATTAAATAGTAAATCGTCAAGGATATCTAGAAAAGCTTTATCTACCGCACGTAAAAAGATTAGTAATCGTAGTGAAAAATTATCAATACCTTCTTCAAAAATAATTTTTTCATATTTAAAAGATAAACTTCAATTAACCTCTGATAATCTTGATCCAATTACCGTTGAAGACTTGTTACGTGATGCTTTAGATGCGTCACTATTAAATGAATTAATAAATCATCTAAAAGTATGTGATGGTTCCTATTATGGGCGGATGCAAGATAATAGTGAGACTGATATTGAGCAAAACACAATAGATCTTTTGGAAAAAATTGATGGGCAAATAAAATGAGGATTCTATTTGCTTTCTTTATTCTTTTTTCAAATGTATACTCGCAAAATATAGATGAAAAGTTTTATGCTGCTAATAAATTATATAATAATACAAAGTATTTAGAGGGAATTGAGGTATATGAAAATATTTTATCAGAAGGTTGGGAAAGTAGTAACCTTTACTATAATCTTGGCAATGCATATTTCAGGCAAAATCAAATTGGCCAATCTATTTGGGCATATCATAAAGCACTGAAGATGGATCCGAGGAATTTAGATTTAACACATAATCTTGAAATTGTAAATGCCAGAATTAAAGATAGAATTATACTTCCAGATGAGTTTTTTCTAGTTGAATTATATGTGAAAATTAAATCAAGATTTACTTTAAAAGAGTGGCTGATGATTGGTGGTATAACAATATTTATTACAGTTATATTATTTTTACTTTCGAAAATTTACATATTTAATAATTTTATTCTTGAAAGATCCATACTATTCCTTATCATTTTGGTTACAATTGAACATGGAATAATATTAGATAGGTTCTTTGATGAAAATGATAATAAGCTCGGTATAATTATTGATAATGAGGTTGATGCTTATTCTGGCCCTTTTTATGGTGACAATTCAATTTTATTTAAGATTAATGAGGGAACAATTGTTAGACTAAGCCAACTTCAAAAAAATTGGCTGGAAATAATCTTGCTAGATGGAAATAGGGCATGGATACCATTAGAGAAAATTCGTTTCTTATGATTAAAAAAATTTTATTATTTAATATATTATTCATTATTGTATCCGCTCAGGATGCTGATTCACTATTCTGGTTTGATGCGAATAGTTTGCAGGAAGACCCTCCTCAATTTCCGATAGTTATTAATAAGGTATTTACTGGGAATCACATATTTATTTTAGATTCAATAAAACAATTGAAGTCAAAAGTTAATGAAGGCTTTCGCATACAGATCTTTGAATCAATGGTCAGTTCAATTGCGCGCGCAGAAGCAAAGCGGTTTCAAAATATTCTAGGTGATACTGTTTACATTGATTTTGAAACACCACTATATAAACTAAGAATAGGGAACTATATTGATAGAAAAAAAGCAGAAAAATCAATATTGGCCATTGAGCGATTGGGAGCTAGAGATTCGTGGATTGTACGAACTAAAATTGATATGGTAAAGTAAAAATATGGCTGGACATAGTAAATGGGCAAATATACGCCATAGAAAAGGTGCGCAAGATTCTAAACGAGGAAAAATATTTACAAAGATTATTAAAGAAATAACTGTTGCTGCCAGACTAGGTGGCAATGATCAAGACTCAAATCCTCGCTTAAGAAAAGCGGTCTCAAATGCTCGTTCAAATAATATGCCTCAGGATAATATAATACGTGCAATTAAAAAGGGTACGGGGGAATTAGAAGGAATAGATTATGAAGAAATATCATATGAGGGTTATGGGCCAAATGGCATTGCTATTTTCATCGAGGTAATCACAGATAATAAAAACAGGACAGTCTCAGAGCTCAGACATATTTTAAATAAAAATAATGGCAATCTTGCCGAGCCAGGAAGTGTCGCCTGGATGTTTGAAAGGAAGGGGGAGATCCTAATATCTGAATTTAACGGTGATGAAGAAGATCTGCTCGACGACATAGTTGACAGTGGAGCAGATGATTTTGAAAAGGTTGAAAATGATGTGCTTGTTACTACGGATCAGAGTGAGCTTTTTAATTCAAAAGATGCGTTGGAAGAAAAAGGATACAGTATAAAATCTGCAGATTTTATAATGGTTCCTAAGTCGACTCAGGCAGTGAACGAAGAAGACCAAGAAAAAATAATTAATCTCATGGAAACAATCGATAACCATGATGATGTAAATCAAGTATACTCTAATTTTTTAATTAATTCGAATGCTTGAAAATAATTCAAATTGAATACGATTAGAATAATAGGGATAGACCCAGGAATTGTAATAACGGGGTTTTGTATACTGGATTTTTTAAAATCTACAACAAGACTAGTTGCATATGGCGCAATCAGGCCGTTAAAAAAAGATCGTATAGAGAAGCGTTTAATGCATCTTCATGATGAAGTGTCATCTATTATTAGTAAGTTTAGTCCAACTATTATGGCCATGGAAGATTCATTTTATAGCAAAAATGTAAAGTCGGCGGTCATCCTAGGACAGGCAAGATCTGTAATAATGTTGTCAGGTGCTAAGTCTGATATCGATATTTATGAATTTGCTCCAAGGAAAATTAAGCAATCTATATGTGGCAATGGTGCTGCGACAAAAGAACAGGTCCAGTATATGGTTTCACAAATATTGAATCTAAAAGAATTGCCAAAACCTATCGATATAACTGACGCAATTGCAGTGGGCTTATGCTTTATTAATAATTATCAGATTATATGATTTATCAAGTAAGCGGCAATCTAATTACGAAACATAAAGATTTTGTTGTTATAGAGGTTAGCGGGATTGGGTTTAAAATCACGTCTACAACTAATACTATTAATACGATTAAGCTTGAGAAAAAAATACTATTACATACATATCTGCATGTTAGAGAAGATGCCCTTGATCTATATGGATTTCATTCTACGCTTGAGAGAGAAGTTTTTTTATTGCTTATTGGAATCAGCGGTATTGGTCCAAAACTTGCAATTACAATATTAAGTGGAATTCTTCCTGATGAACTTAAAGACAAAATTATTTCTGGTGATATAAGTTCTTTAACGTCTATTCCTGGAGTCGGCGAAAAAACAGCAAAACGAATTATAGTAGAACTGAAAGATAAGTTTACTAAGATTGAAGAAGGTTCTCTAGGATTTAGTGATAAACTTAATTCCAAATTATATGATGATGCATTAAATGCTCTCTCATCTCTTGGCTACAGTCCTCAACAATCAAAACAAGTATTAAATCATATAGCCAATGGTAAAGATGATAATAAGCATAATATTGAAAGTATAATTAAGGCAGCATTAAAACGTCTTAATGCATAATTAAATGGATAAGACATCACTTTATGATTGGCACCGATCAAATAGTAATAATATCATACCTTTTTCAGGATATTTATTGCCAGTTTACTACACTAGTATATTAGATGAGCACTTAAGTGTACGTAAGAAAGCCGGATTATTTGATGTTAGTCATATGGGTGAGTTAATTGTCTCGGGCAAAGAGTCGGGAAAATTTATCCAATTAGTTACAGTTAATGATATATCTAAATTAAAATCTGGTCAGGCCCAGTATACTGCTATGTGCGATCTAAATGGTGGGATTATAGATGATATAATTATTTATAAAAAAGAAAATGAGTTTATGATGGTGGTAAATTCTTCAAATATTGAAAAAAATTTTCAATGGTTAAAATCTGTTTTAATTAATGATGTTCAAATAAAAAATTCAAGTCAAGAAATCGGGCTAATCGCAATCCAAGGACCAATTTCGCGTAAAGTTTTACAATCAATAATTAAGCAAGATATATCTGATTTACTATTCTATCGTTTTATTGATGAAATAGAAATTTTAGGACATAAAGCTTTATTGTCACGTACTGGCTATACAGGTGAGCTCGGGTATGAAATTTACGCCTCAACTGATTCAATAAACGTAATTTGGGAAGCAATAATTGAAACAGGTAAGAATGATGGGTTAGTTCCGGCTGGCTTAGGTTGTAGAGATACATTGAGGCTAGAAATGAATTATCTGCTCTATGGTAATGATATAGATCAAACAATTAACCCGCTAGAAGCTGGATTAAACTGGATTACTAAATTAGATAAAAGTGATTTTATTGGAAGAGAGGCGATTGTGGCAGAAAAAAATAAAATAAATAAAACCATATTTAGTTTTATAATGTTAGACAAAGCCATTCCAAGATCTGGGTATGAGGTAATTCATGGTGGTTCATCCGTTGGTAATGTTACTAGCGGAACGATGAGTCCCAGTCTAAAGAAAGGCATTGGCATAGGTTATATAGATAAATCATATTATGAGATAGGGGCTAATATCAAGATTGATGTGAGAGGAAAATTAAAGCAAGCGCAAATAGTCCAGGCACCTTTTTATAAAGATGGGAGTTTGTACAGTTGATGTAAAATATTAAAGATCTTGCTATAAATTTTAGTTATTTTTTCTTATTTTATGTATTAATTCCACATGCTAAAGAAACCTTCAATCCAAGAAGATCGACGCTTAGAAATATTAGGTATACTTTTTTTAGCTATATCTGTCTTCATATTTGTTAGCCTTCTGGGTTATGACCCAAGTGAGGAACCTTCTATAAGGCCCTCAGTGAATATAAATAATCCAATGGGAATCTTAGGCATTGTAGTCTCACACGCATTTATAAAATTAGGCTTTGGATATGCATCTTTCATCTTACCAGCACTTGGACTATTCTGGGGCTGGGTATTTTTCTCAAAAATAGATAAAGAGCATCCCCTTAAAGTCACTTTATATAGCTGTCTATTTATGACGCTATTATCAATATCGGTAGGTGTGATATCTATTCAATATGATATTGGTCCATCGAAGTTCCACTATTCAGGAGTATTGGCAGGGCTCATGGCTGATCTCGCCATAGATATGTTTAGCATTTATGGTTGTATATTATTTTTGATTGCATGCTATTTAATGCTAATTAGAGCGTATTTTGATCTTGATTATTATAAGCCACTTGTCGCTTTTAAAGAAAAAATTATTTTATGGAAAATTAATTATTTAGATACTCGGAAAAAGTTTATTAAAGAAGAGGAAAAGAGAAAACATACACAGGAATTAAAATCAAAAATTAAAATTGAGAATGATACTAAATCTTCAAACGAAGGTTTTTTAGAAGAGGTAAGTGGTAATAAAGAAGATATTAGTGAAGTAGATATAGAAACCACTGATAACCAGGATCCTCAAATTGATGCTGATGAGCATATTGATAAAGATAGCGAAAGAATCGAACAGTCACCTGATAATATAAACTCTTCATTGGAAAATGAATCTGTTGAATCTATTGAGGAGTTGAACATTGAAAAAATGGCAGAGAATACTGAGATTGATATAGATCAGGTTGAAGATAGACAAAAGCCTAAAAGAAAATATCGATTACCATCATCAGATTTATTATCTGATCCTATTAATGTTTCAGACACGTTAAATAGAGATGAATTAGTTGACAGAGCAAATTATTTGACTCAATCACTTGCCACATATGGGGTTGAAGGGAAGGTTGTGAATGTTCATCCAGGGCCTGTAATTACATTATTTGAAGTTGAGCCTGCTGAGGGAGTTAGAGTAAATAAATTTGTTCAGTTAGCTGATGACTTGGCTAGGGTTATGGAAGCTAGCAGTGTAAGAGTAATTGCGCCTATCCCAGGAAGATCATCTGTGGGTATAGAAATCCCTAACCGCAATCCGGCAACTGTTTTTTTTAAATCTGTTATAAATAGTCCTGAATTTGCTGAATCAGATTCAATGTTAACATTAGCAATAGGTAAAACAACCTCTGGAGAAATAAGTACTCTTGATCTTTCAAAAATGCCTCATTTACTAATTGCAGGTACCACAGGTTCTGGTAAATCAGTATGTATTAACACCATAATTTGTAGCATTTTATATCATGCAACTCCTGATGAAGTCAAATTTGTTATGATAGACCCGAAAAAAGTAGAGATGACTTTATTTAAAAATTTGGAAGGTTATCACTTATTGAAAATGGAAGATATCAATGAACCAATAGTTACATCTGTTGATAACGCGATACTTGCACTAAGAGCGCTCGAGAAAGAAATGGATAGGAGGTATAATGTGCTGGCTGATGCGATTGTTAGAAATATTACAGAATATAATGAAAAAATGGAAAAAAGTGGCGAGATTATTATGCCGTATATAGTACTTGTGATTGATGAATTAGCGGATCTAATGATGTTGTCAGCGAAAGATGTTGAGGCGCCAATAGCAAGATTAGCACAGCTTTCTAGGGCAGTCGGAATTCATTTAGTGATTGCCACACAGAGACCTTCAGTGGATGTTATTACAGGTGTTATTAAAGCTAATTTTCCATCGAGGATTGCCTTTCAAGTTGCAAGTAAAATCGATTCTAGAACCATAATTGATCAGCAAGGGGCAGATAAACTAATAGGACGAGGAGATATGTTGCACCTTGGGACAGGAAGCTCCGATGTCTTTAGAATGCACAATGCTTTCTTAACACTAGAAGAGATTGCATCAATAATGAATCATATTTCAAAACAACCAAAGACTGATGAAGTAATCCTTCCTTCAGTTAGGCAGTCATTGGTTAATGAATATGGCGATCAGAATGAAGGATCTAATGATGAATTATTTCAGGATGCTATTTCGTTAGTTATCACGCATCAGCAAGGATCGATCTCGCTACTGCAAAGGCGATTAAAAGTTGGTTACTCGAGGGCAGCTAGGCTTATTGATGAGATGGAGCAAGCAGGGATTGTTGGCCCATTCACCGGCAGTAAAGCAAGAGAAGTATTGGTTGATGAAACTTATTTAGAGATAATAAAAGAATAATTAATAAATGCGCCAAATCTTCTTAGTATGGATCTATTCCATTGCTCTATTGCTTGGCCAAATCAGTCCGCTTAAGAACTTCTATAGTTTTTTAAATCAGGGCCATATAGTTAGAATGGAGATTGATTTTTATCAAAAACAGTTTGACAATTCTTATCAATCCTCCGGCTCGTTTTACTTGATTGGGGAAAAGAATTATGTTTATGACTCGTTATCATTTCAAATGATCGTTAATGATAGTCTAGTTACTACCATTAATCATGAAACAAATCAAGTTGTATATAGTTCTATTCAGAAAGAGCAACTCACCATACTTGATATTTTATCTGGTAGAAAAGAGTATTTAGAATTTTTAGATGAGTCTGATGCTAGTAATGTCAAAAAATTTAATATTCCTAATTTAGACTATTCTGGATCTTTTGAATTTGATCAAGATACTGGATTGATAAAAATGATTAAACTCAATATTGATTACAACCAGAATGTTTCAATTATAGTAAGATCTATTGAAGCTCTAGGAAATTATACAAAGCCTGATTTTGATTTGAATAGATTTGAAATAATAGACCTCCGTGGGTAAAGTATTAAAAATAGTATTATTAATTATCATCAGTGCGATAGGTCTATATTTTGCTTTTCATAATATAGACTTTAATGACTTATTTAATCGGTTGTTAAAAATAGATTTAATAAAATTTTTTGCAGCAATTTTTATTCTCATGGTCGCTTGCATTGTTAGAGCAAAACGATTACAATATATTTTATATCCTTTAGACAAAAATATCTCACTGCATCATCTATTTAGTGCTACCATGATTGGTTATTTTGGTAATGGAATATTATTCTTTCGCTTTGGTGAGATTTTAAAAGCTTATTCCATATCGCAGGGCAATAAAATAACAACCTCTGAATCGTTTGGTATAATAATGCTAGAAAGGGTAATTGATGCGCTCACAGTATTAATATTGCTTTTAATATTTTTGCCTTGGCTGCCGATTCAAAATACCACAATTAATTATTGGGTCAGTGCATTTGCAGTGGTGACAGTATTCTTCACTCTTATAATTCTAATTTTAAGAAAAATTAATTGGAAAAATTTTATTACTTCTCTGAGTTTTATAAATGAATCGTTTAGAAGTTTACTAGTATCCATGATGAAAAAAATATTCGATGGAATAGATGCAATAAAAAATACAAAACACACTTGGGGTATTTTAATATCTACTTTTTTGATATGGATTTGTTATTATCTTATGACAGTATGGTTACTTGAATCTTGTCAAATATATCTTACGCTGTCAGGAGCGTTTATTATGCTGTTAATGGGAGCAATTATAATTGCAGTTCCAGCGTTACCTGGTGGTTTAGGTACCTATGAAGCAGGTATAACATTTACTTTAATGTTACTTTTTTATGTAACAAAAGATGAGGCATTGACTTATGCAATTGTATCGCACGCTTCAAATTATATTCCGTATTTAATTGTTGGTTCAATATATTTTATAATTAGCGGGCTTAAAATAAGTGATATAAAAAATAAGGCAAATTCATAATGAGAAAGTATGACTGCATTTTCTTTGATAGGGATGGGACCATTAATCATGACCCAGGTTATATTTCTAAATTAAAAGATTTTATATTTTTCGAATTCACAATTAGTGCTCTTAAGCTACTTGCGTCTATTACCAATAAGTTTATTATTATTACTAATCAGTCTGGTGTCAGTAGGGGGTTAATTAAGGAAAATGATTTATTGAGAATAAATGATTTTATTATGAATGAATTAAAAAAAAATAAATTACCACTATTAAAAATATATTATTGTACTGATCATCCTGATCATGCCACAGATAGAAGGAAGCCTGGATCTGGTATGTTTTTAGATGCTGCTAGAGATTATAACATTGATTTATCAAATTGTTTAATGATAGGTGATTCAATATCGGATATCCAGCCTGCAAATAATTTAGGTATGGATTCTATGCTTGTTCTAACGGGGAATGGGAAAAATCATCATAGTAGATTTAGTAAGGATAATGAACCAACTTATGTCTCACAAAATATTTTAACTGGAGCGAAACTATTGGCACAATGAAGGTGTCTGTATTAATGGGTGGTGCTAGCGCTGAAAGAGAAGTCTCAATAAAGACAGGGTCAGCTGTGATAAAAGCATGCAAAAAACTGGGCTATACAGCAACTCCGATTGAGTTTTATGATGATTATAAATCTTTATTGACTGAAATTAAATTCTCAGATATTGTCTTTAACGCACTACATGGCACAACCGGTGAAGATGGGACTATCCAATCATGGCTAGAAAAATATAATATTTCATATACAGGTTCAAATTCTGATGCTTCCAGAACATGTATGAATAAAGATCAAAGTAAGAAAATAGTTAGGGAAAATAATTTTTTGACTCCTGATTGGTTTCTTATGGATAAGAATATTGAATTAGGTAAAATTAAATATCCATGTATTGTTAAACCAAATGCGCAGGGTAGCACTTTTGGTCTTTCAATGGTAGAGAATAAAGATGCGCTCGAAAGAGCAATAAGCCTTGCCAGTGAATATGATAGGGATGTTTTAATAGAAAATTATATAAAAGGTAGGGAAATTACTGTTGGCATTTTAGATATGGAGCCATTACCTATTGTGGAAATAGTGCCGAAGCATCAAATATATGACTATGAATGTAAATATAATCCCGGAATGAGTAAGTATTTATGCCCAGCAAATATTGATAAAAGCCTAACTAATAAAATTAAAAGAGATAGTATAGAAATTTTTAAAATCTTGGGTTGCAGTGGTTACGGTAGGCTAGATTTCATATTAGATGATGGTGAATATCATTTTTTAGAACTAAATACTCTTCCCGGCATGACATCAACAAGCTTATTGCCGATTGCTGCAAAAAATTCAGGGCTCTCATTCACTCAATTGATAAGTAAAATAATAGAAGTTAGTATTTAATATCTTATCTCATTTTATCTTTTTTGCATTACAAAGCTGAATAAAAAATAATAATGATATCATTAATGAAATTGATTGTCAGTAATAATATTTATACTGTAAATTATCAGGCTTTGCACGTTTATCATTTGTCTCCAGTAATCATAATAAAAAAAATTATTTCTGGGCAGTGATATAATTATGCTAAGATAAGTTAATTGAAAATTTTCAAAGAATTGAATTGCCACCGTAGCTCAGTTGGTAGAGCAACTGATTTGTAATCAGTCGGTCGGAGGTTCGAGTCCTCTCGGTGGCTCGTAATATCCGTCAAGCATACTAATCTGTTTAATCTGTTTAATATGATTGATAATCAGGGGAGATGCCCGAGCGGCCAAAGGGAGCAGACTGTAAATCTGCCGGCGTATGCCTTCGGAGGTTCGAATCCTTCTCTCCCCACTGTGCGAGTGTAGTTCAATGGTAGAACCCCAGCCTTCCAAGCTGGTGATGTGGGTTCGATCCCCATCACTCGCTCTAGTCGCCTACGTAGCTCAGCGGTAGAGCACTTCCTTGGTAAGGAAGAGGTCACCGGTTCAAGCCCGGTCGTAGGCTCGAAACTTTGAATATTTTTTAAAAAAGGAGTAATAAATTAATGTCAAAAGAAAAATTTGAAAGAACGAAGCCACATGTAAACATTGGTACTATTGGTCATGTTGACCATGGTAAGACAACGCTTACGGCGGCGATAACTATGCATCAAGGTGCGCATGGTCTGGCCGAGGTCAGGTCTTTCGATAGTATTGATAATGCTCCTGAAGAGAGAGAGCGTGGTATTACAATACAGACTGCGCATGTTGAATATGAGACTGAAAATCGACATTATGCGCATGTAGATTGTCCTGGGCACGCTGACTATATAAAAAATATGATCACGGGAGCCGCACAAATGGATGGTGGTATCTTGGTTGTTTCAGCGGCAGATGGTCCTATGCCTCAAACCAGAGAGCATGTATTATTAGCTCGCCAGGTAAATGTTCCTAGTTTAGTTGTTTTTATGAATAAGACTGACCAGGTAGATGACCCTGAGCTTTTAGAGTTGGTTGAGATGGAGTTACGTGATCTGCTTAATGAATATGATTTTCCTGGTGATGATACGCCGATAGTGCAAGGTAGTGCTCTGAATGCATTAAATGACCCAAAAGACGAAGCTGCGAATAAGTGTATCGTTGAATTAATGGAAGCATGCGATAGTTTTATCCCAGAGCCAGAGCGTGATGTGGACAAGCCATTTTTAATGCCGGTTGAGGATGTATTTAGTATCACTGGTCGTGGCACGGTTGGTACGGGTCGTATAGAGCGTGGCATAATCAAGGTTGGTGATGAGGTTGAGATTATAGGGATGGGGGAGCAGAAGAAGACTACGGTAACGGGTGTAGAGATGTTTCGCAAGTTATTAGATCAAGGCCAAGCTGGTGATAACGCTGGATTGCTACTTCGCGGTATAGATAAAGAAGACCTAAGTCGTGGTCAGGTGTTGGCTATCCCTGGTAGCATAACGCCTCACACTAAGTTTAAGGCAAGCGTATATATTTTAAAGAAAGAAGAAGGTGGGCGTCATACTCCATTCTTTAATGGCTATAGGCCGCAGTTTTATTTTCGCACTACTGATGTTACGGGTGTTGTAACCCTGTCAAAGGGTACCGAGATGGTTATGCCTGGAGATAATGTTGAATTTGAAGTTGTATTGATTACCTCAATAGCAATGGACAAAGAGCTTCGTTTTGCAATACGAGAAGGTGGTCATACGGTTGGTGCAGGTGTCGTAACTGAGATTGTTGAGTAAGAAGTAGTATGGCTAATCAATCTATAAGAATAAGTTTAAGAGCATATGACCATATACTCCTTGATAAGTCTACGGATAAAATAGTGAAAACGGCAAAATCAACAGGTGCTATCATCTCTGGGCCAATTCCATTGCCTACAAAACGTTCTATTTATACTGTATTGCGTTCTCCACATGTAGATAAAAAATCAAGAGAGCAATTTCAGACTAAGATTCACAAAAGGATGGTAGATATTATTAACTCTACTCCAAAAACCGTAGAGTCACTTATGAAGCTAGATCTTCCAGCTGGTGTTGATATTGAGATAAAGGTTTAATTGTTTATGAGAGGTTTAATAGGTAAGAAGATTGGTATGACTAGAGTGTTTGATTCTAATGGCCGTGCTATTCCTGTTACAGTTCTTGAGGCTGGTCCATGCCAGGTTACACAGGTTAAATCGAATGAGAAGGATGGATACGAATCTGTCCAAGTTGGCTTTCATGAGGCGAATATTAAACATGTCAATAAGCCTCGAGAGGGTCATTTTAATAAAAATTCTTTAACGCCAATGCGAATTCTAGCTGAATTTAATAAGGTTCCAAATTTTGAATATAAGCCTGGGCAGGTATTCAATGTTAGCTTGTTTAATGAGGGTGACTATGTTACGGTTAGCGGAAAATCGAAGGGTCATGGCTTTTCTGGGACAGTAAAAAAGTATTCATTTAGTAAGCAAAGAAAGACCCACGGTCAAGGAGATACCCAGAGGCATGTTGGTTCTATTGGTGCTGCCTCGGACCCTTCTAGAGTGTTTCCAGGGAAAAAGATGCCGGGTAGATATGGTAATAAGAAAGTAAGTGTAAAGTCACTTGAGGTTATAAAAATTGATGAGAATAATAATAAAATGTTAGTAAAGGGTAGTATTCCTGGTGCACCAAATGGCATCGTTATCATTACTATGTAGTTACTTATGAAAATTAATATACAGAGTATAAAAGGCGATGTTGTAGACAAAGTAAATGCAGATGAAAAGATTTTCAAAGTAGATTTGAATAGGTCTGTAATTAGGCAGGCAGTTTTAGCTGAAATGACAAATTTGCGTCAAGGAACCCATGCTTCAAAAAATAGATCTGCAGTAAGAGGTGGTGGTAAAAAGCCGTGGAAACAAAAGGGGCGTGGAGTAGCAAGGGCTGGTACAATTAGGTCTCCTCTTTGGAAAGGCGGTGGCGTTGTCTTTGGCCCTGAACCTCATAGCTATAAGCATAAGTTGCCAAAAAAAATGAAAAAGTTAGCTAGAAGGTCAGTTCTTTCAGAGAAACTCTCCAAAGGTGAATTTATGGTTCTAGATAAAATTAATATTGATACGAAGAAAACATCAGAGTTTGTATCAATGTTAAAAGAATTAAAATTGGAAAATAAAAAGGTTACAATGTTAGTATCATCATTTCATGAAAATCTTGTTCTTTCATCAAGAAACGTAAGAAATGTATTTATTGAGGATGTAAAAAATATTAGTGTCTATGATTTGTTAGATTCAGAAATAATAATTACTGATAAGCAAGGCTTAATAGATTTAATTGAGGTTTTAGCATAAAAAATGTATCAAAAATTATTAATTAAACCAGTTCTAACAGAAAAAATGGTTATCATGCAAGAGCGTGAGAACAAGTATGCTTTTATTGTTGAAAAAAGTGCTAATAAAGTTCAAATAAAAGATGCTGTTGAAAAGAAGTTTGATGTTGTTGTTTCTAAGGTTGCAACGATGAATATTGATGGAAAATTAAAGCAAATGACTACAAAAAGTAATGGTAGGACGATAAGAACTCAAGGACGGAGATCTGGTTATAAAAAGACAATAATAACTTTACAAGATGGTTATTCTATTGATTTTGTCAATGGTGAGGTAGAGAGTTAAATTGGGAATACGTAACTTAAAACCAGTCACTCCTGGCAGTCGCTTTGCCTCAAGATCAGATTTTGCAGATCTTACAACTCATAAACCAGAAAAAAAATTAACTGTAGCTCTAAGAAAAAAAGGCGGACGAAATAATACGGGCAGGATAACAGTGAGACATAGAGGCGGTGGTCATAAGCGTAGATATAGAATTATCGATTACAAAAGAAATAAATTTGGTGTCAATGGTAAGGTGGCTACTATTGAGTATGATCCAAATCGTTCTGCGTATATTTCTTTAATTCACTATGAAGATGGAGAGAAAAGATATATTCTGTCCCCATTGGGTATTAAGGTGGGTGACAGTATTGTATCTGGTGAGAAGGTGCCTTTAAAAACAGGAAATGCGCTCAAATTAATTAATATTCCTACAGGTTTATCTGTTCATAATATTGAGCTTAATCCTGGTAGGGGTGGGCAATTGGTTCGATCTGCCGGAGGGTATGCACAGATTATGGCGCATGATGATGGTCTTACAACATTGAAGCTTCCATCTGGTGAAATAAGAATGGTCTCAGACCAGTGCATGGCTACGATAGGACAGATTGGCAATAAGACCTATGAACAAGTAGTTTCTGGCAAGGCTGGTCGTTCAAGATGGTTAGGTCGAAGACCAAGCGTTAGAGGTGTGGTGATGAACCCTGTTGACCATCCACATGGTGGAGGCGAGGGTAAAACCTCAGGTGGTCGTCATCCTGTAACTCCGTGGGGGAAGCCTACGAAGGGTTATAAAACGAGGAAAAAGAATAAAAAATCTAATTCAATGATAATAAAGAGACGTAAATAATAATGGCTAGATCATTAAAAAAAGGACCCTTTGTAGATAATAAACTTCTTATGAAGGTAGAAAAAATAAATGATGGTGGTAAAAAAACGGTTATAAAAACGTGGTCAAGAAGATCAATGATTATTCCAGAATTTGTAGGCCATACTTTTGCAGTTCACAATGGTAATAAGTTTATACCTGTTTTTGTTTCTGAAAATATGGTTGGCCATAAACTTGGAGAATTTTCACCAACCAGAATATTTAGAATGCATTCGGGCGATAGGAAATAATATAATGGAAGCCAAGGCCATATCAAGATATAATAAACAATCTGCAAGAAAAGTAAGAAAAACCTTAGATAAAGTACGTGGTTTTAAAGTTGGAGTTGCGATAGACTTTCTTCATTTTTCTCCAGAAAAAGCAGCTGTCGTTATTGAAAAAACCATTAGGTCAGCTGTCGCAAACTTAATGCAGATTGAGGGTAATAATGAGCTAGATCCTGATTCATTTGAGATAAAAGAAGCTTATGTAAATCAGGGGCCAGTTACGAAAAGATTTAGAGCTGGTTCAATGGGTAGGGCATCAAGGTTACGTAGGCCAACTAGCCATTTAACTATAGTTTTAACAGCGAAATAATATAAAGGATAAAAATTGGGACAAAAAACACATCCAGTAGGTTTTAGACTAAGTG
>Ga0257111_1000038_pt1 | contig 44443 bp, 69 predicted proteins | sample LP_taG_6_FD_191567 | JGI IMG/M metagenome (GOLD analysis project Ga0257111, IMG submission 191567) | Marine microbial communities from Northeast Subartic Pacific Ocean, Canada - LP_J_2015_P26_500m | ecosystem: Environmental > Aquatic > Marine > Oceanic | place: Canada: Northeast Subartic Pacific...
TGGCTTGGTAATGAAATCTTTTTTTTTCTGAGAGGTGATGACAGGCCCCCAGGTGAGCGAATCACCACCCGGGTAATAAAATACCCCCAGAGCAACGATGAAGCAACCGCCATATCGTGTTTCTCATATTTGAAAAATTTGCACAAAAAAGTAAGCCTAGGTTGTATTTCCGAGATTCAAAAAATTTTGCACAGTTAAAAAATTACCCGTATACACCCCTTTATAACTTACTTTTAAATTAAATATAGATGATGGCTAACACAGATTATTTAAAACCAATAGCAAGATCTGAAGTTACTGTTACTGAAGGTGTTTCTTGGGACATGATAGGCTCTATATCAGACAAAGACGAGTATGGAGCGAGAACAAGTGATCCATTGGTTGCTATTCATAAAATGGCTGACCTTGCTGGTAAAAAAGTTACTAATATGTTAATATGGAGTAACTTTACTAACGCAGACATTCAGAACAATACAGGGATCGTAGGCATTGAAGTTAAAGTATACTCAAAGAAGTATGGGCGAGTTATTGACAAGACTGTGCAATTGTATAAAGACTCTGCTCTTATAGGTACGAACAAAGCACAGGCATCAGTAAAGAATACTATAACATATGGAAGTAGCACCGATCTATGGGACACTACAGGTTTGGTATTAACAAGTGCACCGTTTAGTTTAAATGGATTGTCTGTTGCTGTTCAAATGGCAAGTGGGGAAATGCCACACAATGATAGTTGTATTATTGATACTGTTCATATGAAAGTTCACTATTCCACATAACGACTATTTGTTTTTCCAACCTTTGTTTATTTCATCTGACACTAGATAACGCCATATTTTTGTACGAACTTTCTTCCGCCAAGGTCTAAGATCTTTGAAGATCCATATAAGTGTACCGATGCTAAAGCATATTGCTAGAAAATAAAATATTACTTTGAATACTGTTATTAATCCAATCATCTACCTTGAGTAAGATCCCTTACCCGTTTCTTTCGTAGACGTTCTGTTCGTTCTTTTTCTTTACCGCTAATAAGCCATACAAATAATATATGAACAACAATAAAGTTAAGCCAGAAGCCATTTGTTGTAAAGCCACCAAAGAACAGTGGAACACCTACAAACACTATTATCATTAAAAAGAGATACTGATAGATGTATTTTTTTCTATCTTTATCTATTACTAATTGACCCAAACTCATTCCCAAGATTCCTTTTCTATTGTTGGTTGCCATATAGTATGTCCTTTATACCAAGCCAATCCAAAACCTACACAGGCAAGAAAAACCATTAAGCAAAGGACCGCTACTGCTTCTTTGAACATTTGTTTATTGCCATTACTAAATTGATTCTTGTTTATTTTCATTTTTCAATCCACGTTACTATGAGTCCAAATGCTACTGATACAATCACTAACATAAAAAACCAAAACAGATATGTCATTCCAAACATCATACTATTTCTTTCCATCCTTTTTAAAAGAGTCATACACGCACCATATAACAAAAAGAGGAACGACTATGAGTAAGAACGTGCCCATTACCTTTTCCTTCTATAGTCCCATATACACCAGGCTATAAAGCCAATTACTAAAACTACGAATACTATTTCAAACACTTTTAATCCTCATCATATATTGCCAACAATGATTGCAAATACTATGAATACAATTACTAATATATAAACAGAGGTCATAGTATCTTATAATACCCAAACTCCTGCATAGTAGTTGTAACCCAACTGTACAAGTGTTAATACCGCTAGAGTAATAAGAACACCTAATATAATGTTAATAATCCAATTGCCCATATTAATCCTTAAACAACGACCAGTACAACCATATCAATAATAATATAGGTCCTCCTATAAAAATAATTGGTACGATAATATCTGCTATCATATAATACTAGTACTTATTGGGTTATACGGGGTGTTATGGGGTCGATTTAAAATATTACAAGGGAGAGTTATTAAACCAAAAGGAATTAATCCACTTATGTATAGGAAAGTTCTTTTCTATTTTTCTCTTTTTTCCCAACCATCTTTAGACCACACAACACCTTCTCGCCATTTTTTGAGAATCTTATGACTAGTACCATAAAATTTTATTGGGTCGGTACCATATGGGCAACGCCAATCGCTATGAATAACAGAATCAATGGCCCACTTGCGTTCTTGGCACCACCAACATTTACGGCATTCATATTCTGTAACTGACGTACAACTATTTGTAATTGTATTAAAACATGGAAACAGTCCTAGCATCCATTGTGCATCAACTAAAACTTTTTTATTAATATCTTTAAACGGGTGGCAAACACCAACACCATACAAAGGTTTTTTAGTTTTGGCTATCTGTCCCGGAGATCGATTATCGTCTTGGCGAACGTACCAACTGTCTGGTTCAACAAAAGTAAATGTATCGTCTGGATTAGCAGTTAGTCCCCACCAACATTTAAATTCATGTGCTGACCAGTTGTTTTCTTCTCTAATCTCTTTGTATAGTCCTTCGAGCAATGAGCCTTTTGTTGTTCCGATGTGTTCATGGCTAACTCGAAATCGTTGGTAAATGTTAATATCAGGAAATTCTCTCCTCATATGTTTAACAACTAAACTTCCACGATACAATGCACATGGGTCATATGGATAAGCACAGTGACCACAATATACAGGAATGTTCAAATCCTTTTCTCGTATCTGACAACATAACATATACATTAGTGTTGCCGAATCCATTCCGCCACTAACTGAGATGTAGATACCTTTAGTACCTTCAGGAATGGTTGCTTCAAGTGTTCCGAATTTTGTTTTAACTTCCATATATCATTAAAAAATATAATTCTTCTTTTCCGTCATTCCAAACTTCGTGTGTGGTTCCGTCCGGTACTAAAACTATATCGCCTGGTTTAACATTAACTTTTGGGTTCTCGTCTAGTTGCATTATGCCTGTTCCCCTTACAAACATATATATTTCTTCATGACCGGAGTGTTTATGTCTATAAGAATCACAGTTAGGCTTTATAGTCATACCAGATAACACCATTGTTTTTAGAGTTTCGTTGTCAACAACTGTATAGTTTGATTTGTTTACAGTTGTTTTTCCATCAGTATTCCAATCGCCGGATAGTTTCATACTGATATTTAATTGACAAAACACCATGGCACGAAAAATATGCGTAAGAAATGTGTACATACTTGTACGCATTAACGAAGTCTAAATACACATATTATGAAATGGGCACTAGTGATGTATTTTTTTTATTTTGGACCGTGGGGCGGTTGGGGAGAAACGGATAGACGTTATTATCCAGATCAGCAATCTTGTATAGAAGCACAAAAAATCTTTGAAGAAGATAATCTACAATTTGAGCACGTGCTGGCTCGAATTAAAATTAGATGTGAGGAAATAAAAGACTAATATGAAATGGGCATTAATTGTATATTTTTTTGTAGCACCGGGAATATGGAAGGATGCCGAGTCATTAGGATACGACGGGTGGTATAGAATGTTTTTCGATTCAGAAAACATTTGTAAACAATACGAAAGACGGTTCAACGAGACGCCATCTGTAAGAATTAAAGGTGTGTGTGAACTTTCTATAGCACCAGATTACTTAAAATAAATATTGGCATGAAGCCAAAATATCATCTAAGCAATGGATGTAGTTTCAGTACGAAAAAAGCCTTCTTAAATTGTCATCAACGATTAAGTGAACTGTTAGGATTAGAACCTACTATTCAATTGGCCAAAGGTGGTAGAGGCAACGATAGGATGGTAACCACTACCATGCATTGGTTCTACAAGAACCCAGAACGATTTGCAGACACATTTGTTTCAATAGGATGGACATCTGGGCATCGTTGGGATTTTATACACGGACCAACAGATACAACCACAAAAGGTATAAAAGGAGAAATTGCAAAGTTTTCTCACCAATGGGGTACTTGGAGGCTGTGGGAAAATGATCGTATTGCACGTGACCCTGACATAGACATTAATCTTGCATCAGCAGTAAGACTTTACACTAACATTCTTACGTTACAATATTTTTTTAAGTACCATAAGATCCCTTATGTAATGTATTGGGCATTAACAAACGACTTGCCGGAAGATGGTGATTTAAAAGTATTAAAGGACCAAATAGATCGTAAACACTTTATGAACTTCGAAACGTCAGATCATGTAAAAGAAAACATAAAAATATACAATGAGATGAAACAAAAGCCAGATAAAGTGACAATTCCTAACAAAGAGTATGTGCAATCACATTTTGAGTTTTGTGCTTTCCACGGATGGACTTTGCGAGTTAACGACGCACACCCTAATAAAGAAGGACATCACGAATGGGCAAACTTATTACAGCACTTTATAGTCGAAAATAAAATTATTTGTTGAGGCAATTTATATTAAAATAGTAAAAAAATAAATATTAGTATGAAAAGATTTATTCCATTCATACTAATTTTATTGTTTTCTACGGTATCTTTCGCAGGACATCTAGACTCAAAATGGGAAAGAACATTTAATAGTGTTGTTTTGGTTACTAGTGAAACAGTTTTAACAAAAGCGCCAATAACGGAGCCAGTACCGGATATTTTTGAAAATGGTGAGCCTAAACAACCACCACCTTTTCAATCACCAAAATCAATTTTGCCCAAGTTTGTTATGGGAACAGGGTTCTTTATTAATGAAATTCATGTAGTAACAAATTATCATATTATTAAAAACTTTGATAAAATTAAAATATACGCATATAATCATCCGTTTGAAATAACAGATGTTAAGTTAGTAGGATATGATGCAGAAATTGATATTGCAGTATTAGAAATCGGAGAAACGGTTGTTCATGATGTTCTTAAATTTTCTAAAGTAGCACCAAAAGTTGGAGATACTGTTTATGCACTAGGCCATGGATTAAATCAAGTTTGGTCATTAACAAAAGGCATCTTGAGTTATGATTATAGAAGAAACCCAAATACTAGTTTTGTTCATTATATTCAAACAGATGCAGTTATAAATTCAGGAAACTCTGGAGGACCATTACTTAATGAATCCGGTGAAGTATTAGGAGTCAACACTTTATTAATCTCACCAGACAAGTATTATGTTGGGTATGGTTATGTAATACCAACTCTATTAGTAGAGCGAGCCGTAAATCAAATTTTGGCAACAGGTACACACGTTAAACCATCAATTGGTATTGTGATGGGTATTGTTGATGACAAAGAGAAATACAAAAAACTTTTATCTACAAATGTAAAGCACTATTTAGAAGTTAAAGAAGTTATGCCAGATTCCCCAGCATTTCTTTTTGGGGTACAAGCAGGCGATATAATAATTTCAATGGATGGGCACGACATTCAAGTAATGCCTAATGTAATTGAAACGTTATGGAAAAGATACCCGGGCGATACAATAACCATGAAAGTTTATAGGAATGGCGAATATTTTTTAATTGATGTAGTACTTGGAAAAGCCGAACCTGTAAAAGCAGATGTTTTGCCGTTCGGTGATACCGAATAAGTATTAGCATGAAGTTTTACATAATATCAGGATTACTGATGATAGGATTCTTTTTGTTTCTATATATGTTATGGTTACAAGGAACTCCGGTAGTTTAATAATAACTTTACTTGACATAAAAATAAATTAATATTATAATAAGAATTGCGGTCTTGGCGGAACTAGGGAGACTTAGATAGCATAGACGCGATGGGTTGCTGGCACGAAGTTAGTGTTATTACATTGGAAATTCATCCGTTCGCGAGAACGTAAGGGTTCAACCCCCTTAGACCGTACCATAGGGCCAAAGACCCACCTGGCGTCGTCTTGGTGACGCCAGGTTAAACATCCTGGTAGTGGTTGACAATTTATTAGTTTTAAAGTAATATTAAATTATGGGTTCACTAGTTCCAATAGTAATTGAGCAAACAAGCAAAGGAGAAAGATCATACGATATATTTTCTCGCTTGTTAAAAGACAGAATAATAGTACTCGACGGACCAATTGAAGAACACACGTCATCTATTTTATGTGCCCAGTTGCTATTTTTAGAATCGCAATCACCCGCAAAAGATATTGTGATTTATATAAATTCCCCCGGTGGATCTGTTACAGCCGGAATGGCGATATATGATACTATGCAGTATGTTAAATCAGATATACAAACTATTGTTATAGGACAAGCCTGTTCCATGGGATCACTATTATCGTCGTCCGGTACTAAAGGAAAAAGACTTATCCTACCCCATGCACGACATATGATACACCAACCCTTAGGTGGAGCAAAAGGACAAGCAACAGATGTACAAATTCAAGCAAACGAACTCTTAAGATGGAAAAAAGAACTTACAAAAATTTACGAAAAGCACACTGGCCAAACATATAAAAAATTAGAAGAAGATATGGAACGTGACAACTATATGACTGCAGAAGAATCAATTAAGTATGGGTTAGCAGACAAGATTGTTTTCAGCAGAGAAGAAGATAACAAACTATAATTTATAGACGGTTTAAGGAACAATTTTAATGCCAGCAGACAAACCAAAAACTAAACGTCCTTATACTAAAGTAAGAATGGTTCCTGAAGATTCTAAAATGAAAGATCATGGATATTATTATTATGCATTTAAACCTGGTAAAGGTGAAAAGAAAAATCAAAAATTAAAAATGCGTAAGTATGATCCCATCACACGTAAACATATTTGGTGGGTAGAAAAGAAATTACCCCCACATAGTAAAAATTAAATAAATAATTTACTTGCGAATGCGTACTATTCGCAATATACTAACATTATGACAGGAACATTAGCACCGACATTTATTTGGTTTAGAGAAGGCCTAGAAGCATATCTAATAGTACAGATGGCTTGGCTGATGGTAACCAATTATAGACAAAAAATAACAATACTAGGATCAACAGCATTAGCACTTGTTTGTGCAATAATATTAGGATACTTTGCTCAACAGTTTATTGCAAATGATTTTGAAGCAGTAGAAGGATGGACGGCACTTGCCGCCTCTGGATTATTGTTTTGGACAGCATGGTTTTGTCATGGAGTAGTACAACACACAAAAACTATTCAAGATAATTTAAAAAGTAACGGACCAATACTAGCATTAGCATTAATTGTATTCCTTACAGTGTTTAGAGAAGGTGCAGAGATTGTAGCATTCCTTACAGCATTAATGTACGCAGGTACATCTGTAATGAGTATTAGCATGGGTGCTGTGTTTGGATTGGGTGCCTTGCTTATAGTTGGTATGGTAGCATCAAAACAAATCAAAAAAATTCCAATTGCTAAAATATTTAGAACTAGTCGTTGGATATTCACTGCATTAGCAGTTTACTTCTTATATTACGGTATTCACGAATTATTAGAATAGATTATCTAAATCGATTAAAAGGCCAATTAACAGGCTCGTCGATAGGAGTTTTTTCTTTTTTTTTCTTTTCCACAGGTTCAATTTCGTACGGGTCGGGTCCACCCCAGCCATGGTCGTCATCACGGATTACGCAATTACTTCCGGCAAAATTATTAATTTCTTTTTCTTTTTCGTCTGTCATAAAAATCTTTACTAATTCTATTTATTGTAAATTTATAATAAAACCACTCAAAAGTCAAGTCGTACGTTGTAAACGATGTAAAGAAATTTACAAAAAAAGTTGTAAATTATTTACAATTTGTAAATCTTGTAAACTTTTATAAACTACTATTATTATTACGTTCAATATTGTTCTAAATATTTTTATGTATACTTTAGAAAAACGTAAACTAATTTACATTATGACACGTAAGATGGTGTGGTATCATACAAAATGTTTAACACCAGGGCAAGGAACGCCGTTATGGTTTGATCCTACGTGGGTTATTGGTAATTGTGAATTATGTAAAATGGATATTGAAGGGCAAGATTGGTGGAACAATTGTTCTTACAATAGTTCGCAACGTAGATTATTCGATGGAATCAATCTCAACAGGAATTACTGGTACAGCAATTAATACTCTAGACTCCTCTGGATAAGTTTTAACTTCAGGCATTATAAAAGTTTTATTATCGGGCATTACAAAACTTTTGTCAATAGGTGGCGGTGATGCACATCCGGAAAGAAGTGCTAATAAAAGAATAATGTAGATAAAAAATAATTTAAATGTTACCTGCCCATGGTTCATCATACATATTTTTCTTTTTTCTTTTCTTCCTAGGCTTTTTACCACCTACCCATGCTTCGTTAACATCTTTAGTAGACTTATTGTCTCCTTTATATCTGCCACGTTTGGTTCTTGCACGTTTAGGTCTTTTATATTCTTTAGTTAAAACTAAAGGTTTCTCGTATGTGCCGACTACCTTTTCAACTGCTGTTTCAAGCCACTTCCACATAAACTACTCCTTATTTTTTTTAAATGGATTAAGACTTTTTGCTTTAGCAACAGAACCTTTACCAAGATTTTTTGCTTTACTTCCTAAGCCTTTACCAGCATTCGCAACTTTAGATCCTGCTGATTTAACTTTGTCAGTTAATCCTTTAAGATTTGGTTTCCACATATGTTTCCTCCTTTATTCGCTTTTCCAAATAGTCCACGCACCATAAATTAAACCGGCCCAAGCCGCCCATTTAAGTACTGGAGTAAAGAATAAAGCAATAAGACAAATTACCACTAAAGTGGCACCGTCCCATGATGTTCTTTCGTTTCCTCGTTTTTGAATCCAATTTATAGGGTTCATTTTTATTCCTCCTGGTTTAAAAACATTGGTGAAGTTTTATATGAATTATAAACGTCATCAATGCTCATATTGTAGTCAAAATCAATTTGAAACCCATATCTTTTGACTTTGTCTGCCTTAGCACTATGCAGTTGTTTTGTATTAACGACAACAGGTTTACCATATATTAATGTTTTAGTTGGCTTTTTATTGTTGTCATACCATGTAATAGAACCTTTTGCATCAATAAATTCAACAAGTAGTGCTACTTGTCGTGCAACATCTCTATGAATATTAAGTGACCATCCCGGTTTCATTTGTGTATATTGTCTTCGAACAATTTTGTCTTTGGGTAAATTTAAAATCTTACATACCTTATCAACAATATCTTCGATTAAAGGGTGTGAATCAAAGTCTGCCCCGTGGTCTCGGTCTTGATAATATAACCAATTATCAGGATTGGCATCTTCATCCACGCCTTCATATACAACCTGATGTCCGTCACTTTCAAGTGACACCGGTTGAAAATATTCTTGTAGTTGATTGATAGCATTAATATTTGCCTCTCTGTCAACCTCAAGTTGCGGTAGTTCAAAGTATTCCATTACGCCACTATTTATGCGTATTTTATACCCATTGACAACTTGTTATGTTGTGTTATAATATACACATATAATGATAAATAGACATATGAAAATAATTTTAACATTTTTAGGTCTAATTTTTTTAATTAGTTGTGCACCGATAGACAATCCAAAATTAAGTTTTGGCAAGAAATGCTTGGTTAAAGGCGACCAGGTCGTTTGGTCTCACCTTTGGATATACGACGGTGAAGATGGTCTTAAAGCAACTAAAGAAGATTGTTCCGAAATAGCATCAGATAAGTAGTAATAAAGGTATTTTAAATATATCATATGAAGAGGATATTGGGTACAATAGCATTACTTTTTCTTTTAAATAATTGTGCAGGACTACCATTAGTAAGTTCATTACAAGGAAGTCTGTCAATTAATGGAGCAGTAGGTATGGCCACTGGCAAGTATGAACACCAATTGGCAAGTGCTATGGTTAACATGGCATCTCATCAAGCAACTGGCAAAACAGTAACCGAATTACTGTACTCATCTTTAGAAAACAAGTATACCGAAAAGAGTCTTAAAAAACATTTTCCTAATAAAGATATTAATTGGAAAGACTTTAATATAAACACGTTTGATCATCGTCATCGTATAAACAACACAGAGTTGGATAATTCTTTAAATCAATTACAATGGGAAACTTTTGGAATTGGTGATAAATTTATCAGCGTACACCAATCATAAATCTAATAAATTTTATTGAGTATCAGGACAGGTTGTCGTTGGACAAACTGGATTTTCTAATGTATCGGTTAATGCTTCTGTAGTTGTTGCTAAATTTGATTGAACTATTTCTAGTTGAGTTTGTGCAATTTTTAATTGACTCTCATAACCCTCTATTTTACTTTCTAGATCTGAAATTATAAGCGAAGTACGATTTATTTGATAATTTTTTTGTTTGACAATGATTGAATAATTATTGGCTTTTTCTATTAATTTCTTTTCCAATCCAGTAATTTGCCAAGACAATTCTTCTTGTGCATTTTGTAATTGTGCTTTTGCTGTTAATAGATCTTCTTGGTATTTTTGAGTTGATGAAGTAAATTGTTGTTGTACTTCGAGAATATCACCTTGTAATGCTTTATTCATTTTACCTTGGTTTGTAACTATAATTAAAAGAGCAAGTACAAGAATAAAATAAACAACCCCAACTGGATTAATATCGTCTAATTTAAATTTTTTAAAGTTCATAATTGCCCGGTATAAAATTTTACCATAATTTATATTCTATACCTGACAAAAATTACTTATTGATATTGAGTAAGGACTAATTTAATATTGGTTAAAACCAATTGGTAATATTACCTTTATAAGTTATATAAGTACTTTATATGTTCAAAATATTAATTCTTGCTTATCTTATAACACAAGATCCAATAGCAACACAACAAACGTTTCAAATGCAACAAACATATGATACAATGGAAGCCTGCAAAAAAGAACTTACGTTGCAGACAAGGGACAACGGAACTTATGATGTTATGTGGGAATTTGTTGTAGACGGTCAGTTTAAATGGGATTGGTTAGTTGCTGGTTGCAAGAATGATAAAACAGGTGAAGAGTTTAGACTAGAGCCATCGTATCCATTAGGTAAACCTAAAGAGTTAGAAGGTTTAGATTTTACAGAAGATAGATTAGAAGTTTAAAAATAATGAAAATTAGCGACAGCACAGCAATATCAATGCCAATGAGAAACTTGATTTCCATTTTGGCGGCAGTTGCCGTTGGTGTTTGGGCATACTTTGGTGTCATTGAAAGATTAAACAAATTAGAAACTGTAACACAACTAGCAGAGAAAGATTTAACCCAAGTAGAAGAAAGACTCAGTGGCGACATTGAAAAGAACAATGAGTTTCGTATTAAATGGCCACGTGGTGAATTAGGTTCCCCTCCGGCAGACGCAGAACAATTCATGCTTATTGAACACATAGCAGGCCAGTTAGAAAAAATTCAAAACCGTATGGAAGACATGATGAATAATGGTGTTAATATCACAAGACTACAAGAAGATGTTAAAGCCATACGAGTAGACGTTGAGAAACTAAAAGATGGTCAAAGAACTCTAAAAAATTCAAACGGCAATTAATTACCAAAATACAATAAATACTACTATAATGAAAAAGTGTTTACTAATAATTTTGGCTATACTATTCCTTTCAACTCAAACAATGGCGTTAGATTATAAGCCAGGTAAAAAACATTTAAACAAAGAAGGTGTTATTGGTTTATTATTAATTCTTAACGGAAAAATGATAGAACACGTTTTCAAACCAAACTTATCTGCTTGTATGAAATCTAAAAGAATAGCACAAAGAGAAATGGATTCAAGTAATGATAAAGAAGGTAGAGTTCAATTTGTTTGTAAAATACTTGTAGTAGATCTAGAGGAAGACTCTCAAACTAAATACGGTATGAGAATAACAAAGGTACACTCAGGAGTATAATATGAAATTATTTTTAACAATATTGTTTAGTTTATTTTTTACTGTTGCTTATGCTGGCTCAACTTGTGAAGAGATGATGGCCGGTGAAGAAAATTTAAAATACATGAAAGAAGAACATAAACACTCTATATCGGAACCAACCGACGGCGTAGTGTTTGCAGTTTGTATTTTTGCTATCTCAGAAGACGGAACAAGAGTATTAGTTGATCACCGAGCATCAGAAGACTTAATGGATTGTTTAAAAAATAAAAGAGTAGCAGAAAGAGATTATAGAGATCCAGAGAAAAGAAATAGAATGTATCCTGGTAGTACTGTGTTTACCATGACTTGTGATAAAGTAAATGCTAAAGTTAGAGTTAAAGAAGACGGCACTTGGGAAATACTTGATATACTAGGCAGGCACGAAGAAGCATACCGAGAAAAGAAATCATACGAATAACATATAGTTTAAAAATTTGGTCCACCATATAAAGCAAGTAATACTAAAAGAATTATTAATACTATTGTAAATCTATAATCCATCCTAGCCACCTCCATTATTTGTTTACCTCGGCCGTAATAAATTTTATAGCATCACCAACAGTAGTAATTTTCTCAGCCTTAGAGTCGGGTATCTCAAAATTAAATTCTTCTTCAAATGCCATTACCAATTCTAATGTATCTAAACTATCAGCACCCAAGTCGTTAACAAAATTAGCATCTTCAGTTAACTTTGATGTGTCAATACCCAAGTGGTCGGTTATTATTTTCTTTACTTTGTTTGAAACTTCTTCTGTCATATAAAGTATTTACAGTATTGGAAATAGTAATTAACTGAATCTTTTATTTGTTTTTAAGAATCTTGTCGTTGGCAATTTTGTTTTTATTCACACCTTTTTTGATTGTGTAATTAAGTGTGCCATGGGCACCTGCGTCAACGGGTTGACGTTGAGTTCTAAATAATGCTTTTTCTTTTCTACTTTCAGCAAGTTTTTTTGAATGCTTAATTAAATGTATTTTATCTCTCATGGTAAGTGTACTTATGTGTTTTTTGCAACCCAGATATGTAAGGGTTGCATGGTAATATTTCCTATGTACAAAGATACCTGATAAGTCGTTACCATGCGTGTACGTCGCTCTAAGACGCTTTAAACGGTTGATTATTACAGGAGTTATAGTGTAATATAATAAAAGCCGGAGTGGCTCAACGGTAGAGCAATTGATTTGTAATCAATAGGTTGGGGGTTCGATTCCCTCCTCCGGCACCATATAAGGTCAGGTAGGAAACTTGATTAACTTTGGTCAATTTGGTGAATTTGGTGAATTCGGTAATACAGTATTGGTCTTGACAAGTTTTAACTTTTATAATACAATTACAACATTATGGAAACAATCAAAAATTTAATCGCAAAACCGGCACCATGGCTTTATTTTGTCCTTGTTGTTGCTTTGTTGATTATTGTAATGAATAAGTCAGGAACAGTTAACGACCTAGAAGCAAGTTTAGATAATGCTAATGCAGAAATTTTAGCATCAGAAACTCTAACGGAATCTTTGTCGAACGAAATAGCACTTCGCAATGATGCAATAGCAGGATTAGAAACCGCAATTGTAGGTTGGGAAGCAGATGCAATTGAAGTTAATACTAGACTGAATGCAGTTGATTCTGATAAAGGTGCTTTAGAAGTAGAAGTAGGCACTTTAACAGGGTTAGTTGAAAGTTTACAAACTCAATTAAGCACTTGCACAGAAGCATCTACTGTTCAGTAGTGAATACACATTTGCCTGATGGCTTAACAATTCTTAATAAAGTTGAGTCATTAGGTAAAGACTATTTCTTGTTTCATGGCGAAATTGCTCCTGGAGTAAAACGTTATATGCTAGGGCATAAATGGCATGATGGTAAACTTGAAGAGTATATTAGTCCATCCTATTGCGTTTGCAAACAAGAATTTATGAGCCACCCAATGCCTGAAGTAGAATTTGAGAAGTGGCTTGATCAATATATAATCAATAAAGTTTAATTCTTGTTTCTAAAACGATACTGGAGATATTGAATATCGGCGTTTGAGTAAGGATATTATATAAGAACCATTGTCTATGTTTGCTATTTCTTTGCCCCACACATTTATCCATTTATTTAATTTTTGTTTATCACTGTCTGGTAGATGTCTTATAGATAGTTTATCCGGGTGAACTAATGGTATTATATCCCAACCTAATCTATTTTTATTCTTAATGTTTAATTTTTTTTGCCAGTACCAATCACCAAGTTTGTCTATGTTACTCCAGCCTTTGTTATGTAAAGTAGTGTATATAAAAATATCGTAATTTGTATTCTGAATAATATCGTCAACAAAGTTATCAATCTTATTCCAGTCAGCACCTTCACGCACAATAGAATTAAGATCTCCAAATGCATCAATACTAACTGAAATTTCTACATTACGACATTGTTTAAATATTTTATGATCTTCTTCTGTTAATAAAAAATGACCATTAGTTGTATATTCTAGTTCAAGATTTTTTAGTGAGTCATTATCTATTGTTTGCAAAATTTTTCTATGACTGCTCGTCATGAAAGGCTCACCGCCCATGAATTTTATTTTTCTAATAGTACTAGGTAAGGTAGGTAACTTTGGCAGTATTTTAATTCCTTCTTTAGAAGGCTTATCAGGATTACTTTTTGTCCATTTGGCACTACTAAACTCTCCTAAACACATTTCACAAGTTAAGTTGCATATGTTATTTGGATAAATTTCTATGTCTTGAAGTTCTACTTTTGCGTCTGGATACATAGAATTAAACCGCATACGCAAACTTTTTTTGCCGTGTTCTTCTTCTGAATAACATTTTGAACACGTAGCAATTTTCTCCCCACGATTAGTTTTTTCTCTTATTTCATTATACTCTTTACTGTGTAGTAAGCCATTTAGATCCCCATCAAATTGTTTAATTGCTATATCAGATCTACAACAAGCATGAACTTTTCCATCAAAACGTATGTTGGTATGCTTGTAAAAAGCGGCACACGTGGTCTTGTTTGTAGATATTGTCATATCAATATTTAAGTGATCCTCCCCCCTGGTCTACCATTTAATAATAACTACTATACATGAAGCGGTTTTTTACTTTACAATTAAAAGGGTATAATGAAAATGTACCAATTGACTTTGCAAGAAGTCTTATAGTAGACGAATCTCCATTTGTAAAATATCTATCCGATAATAATGCTCTTGCTATACGCCATATGAAATCTAGAGCCACAATGGAGTTATATGGGGATCCAAGATATCTTATACTAGCAAAAATAAAATATGGTAAAGTATTGTCGGGTAAAATGAATTTTATTGAACTTTTTATTTCACATCAATTGCAAAGAAAAATGATTCAAAATTTTACAACCCCTTAATTATTTTTTATTAGGATTAGTTAGTAAATCTAAAGTTATTATTTTATGAATTGGAACAACTACGTTGTTTCTTTCTTGCTCTAATTTTTTACGGAATTTCCGGGCATCGGATTTTTTTCGCAGGTCTTCCTGCTTTTGTTGTTTGCGAAACGATCGCTCTCCACGTTGAGACTTATAAGTGTGGTGTATTCCCATAATTTTCCTAACATATCTATATGCTACTTATCTTTAAATTTTGTGGCTAATTGATCAAAACCGTTTCTGCATACACTCTTTGAACACGTCCACGCCTCTTGTTGCCATGTTACATTTTGTTTAAGTACATTACCAATCCGGCCACCTTGTCGGCACCAACCACGCCATACCCATCCTTTATTATCTACAATAAATTGGTCTACTCCTGCGTTACATTTATAACCTTCGAAGTTCCAATTCTTTGCTATTTTACCAGATTTTTTATCTAATGTTTCTCTAGTTAAGTCATGTCTTGCTCTGCTTTGCCCATCATATTCTAAATTTCCAAAATACATAGTTTGTTCTGGATCCCAATTTTCTCCTCGTTCTTCAAAGTAATATTTTAATTGATATGTTTTGTATGGTAAGAATTGAAACCCTTTAGTAAAATTAGAATATAATAATTTTAATTCAATTGGATATCCTTTGGCTTTAAATATTTCATATGTGTGTATAGCAGTATTCCATTGCTCATCATCATGTGTGCAGTGCATCATTATTCTAGTTTTTACTTTTCTATCATTATTATAATCTTTTTGAGACATTAAAAAGTCTACAACGTTTTCAATATGTTGTTGGTTCGCCCACTCTGTATGATAACTTATTTCAACTAAAGAAAAATAATGATAATGTTGTTTCCACCATTCCATTGATGCTGATCCATTTGTAACTAATCTGTTTTTTAATTGTCGATTACCCATACGTTGACACATAGCAAGTAGGCCCGGATTTAATGTAGGTTCTCCGCCAACAAATTCAAAAGCAGGAGCACGGTCTAACATTCGTAAAGAAGAAACAGTGTATTGAATAGCATTGGCAAGAATTTCTGCCTCTCCAAATTTAACTTTACTAGAATGCAGAATTGTTGGACAATACGAGCAGTCGTAGTTGCAGACATTACCAAATAGCCATTGGATACGAGTAGTCGTCATTTCTTGGTCGGTCATTATATCGTATTTAAACATTTTATTATTGTAAATATAATTGAAATGAACAAGCATCAAAACGTATTATTGCTTCACGTTCCAAATATAAGTTTAGTTGGTAGAAGGTTTTATAATGATATTAATGCCGGAGGTATAACATTTTCTGGCGGTCTTGAAGCAACAGGAAATATAGTTGATCAGTATGACTTAAATGCAAAATTGAACACCTATAGAAGAGAAGTTTCTGATTTTAGTATGTCAGATAATGACTTAAAAACATTATTAGATATTGAATTGTTAAACGAGTATTTAGAAGGTCAAGTAGCAGTCAACGGTTCAGTTGCTTTTGAAAATAAAGAAAGATACATTAATATACAGTCAATAGGATTTGGAGATTTATATGATGATATGGTTGAGTTGGAGCATGATAGTAATTATTCCATATTACCATTTTTAACAAAGTATTTGTTGAACGGAATTGATTTTAACAAATATGATTGGATTGGATTATCTGTTACTCGTAGAGGACAACAACTCTGGATGTTAAGACTTACATTACATTTTTCGTTATTACTAACATCGTACATTAAACAAAATTTTAATGGAAATATATACATTGGTGGTAATACTGTCTTAGATAAGTCAGATGCAAAACATTTAATAAAAATTTATAATACAATTAATGTAAAACATCAGCCAACAAGTTTTGTTCGAGGATATGCAGAGTCCGGAATGGAAAAGTTTATTAAATCTGAAAAACCGCTTCAGAAGTATTCTTTTAAAAATACAAACGAAATACAAGTACAACACGAATATCAATTTCAGCATATGAATTACCCAAAAGTAACTTTTGAAAATAATGATGATGTATTAGCAGATCCAAAAGAATTTATAAATTCTAAAATGTTAGCAAAGTATACTAAATTAGAAACAGTTGAGCCTTTTCAACTATATCCATATAAGTTTAGTGAAGGCTGTCGATTTAAATGTTCGTTTTGTTCAATGGCAACAGTAGATGGATTTTCTGTACTTACACCAAAACAAACAGTTGATCATTTGGAAGAAATGGGAAATCATGGAGCCAAGCATTTTAGATTTTTTAATGATCAAATTAATTGGAAAAAAACATGGTTACTTGATTTTTGTAATGAGATTGTTAAAAGAAATTTAAAAATTACTTGGAACGATTCTGCAAATTTACGACTTGCCACTGCAGAAATATATAGTGCAATGAAAGAAGCAGGGTGTATTAAGTTGTGGTATGGTACAGAAACTATTGTAGACGAGACGTTAGCATTAATTAGAAAGATGATAACAAAAGATAAAATCATAAAAAATTTAGAACTTGCCCACGAGCACGAGATTTATAATTGTTGTAATTTTATTTTTAATTTTCCATGGGAGACAGATGAACATTTCGCAGACTTGCTAAAATTTGAAAAGAAATATGTAGGAAATAAAGTAATTAATGCATATCAAAATAATGCGTTCTGTGTGCAAAAAGGAGCCGAGTATCTAATGAACCCCGCAAAGTTTAAAATAGAAATACTTGAACAAGATGCTTTAGTTTGGGACCAGATTCATTATAATGAAGTTGGTGGTAAACAATGGGATGAAATAGTAAAAGATGCTTGGAGGAAGTCAGAAGTTCTTAATGAGCAAGGAAACCTTTGGTCGTTTGAAGTTAAAGAGATAAGAGCAAATGATTTTATTTTAACAGCATTACATAAAGCAGGTTACACATTTAAAGAAAAATTACAATTTTATGATGATGTTGATAAAACATTAACTCACGAAGAACTTATTTTGTGGGCAAAACGTATAGGAACAACATCATATCAGTTGCCAAGAAAAGTTCGTAAGCAAGTTGCAAGAATTGAAAAATGGAAAAAAATACATAAAACTTCTGCGATAGTAATAACACCAAAAGCAGATTACGAAAAATAAATTTTTGCAAGATAAAAAAGAGCATCGCGAGTAGGCACTGCCCGAATAATTTTACCATTATCGTCTGTTGCAAAGGCAACGTGTATTGCAGGTGAAGGTTTTAGATTAGGACATACTTTTATTATTGTATCATAAAGTTTTCCATATTTCTTCCAAAAGAAATCAGTACCAAATTTATTCATTAGTTCGATACCAGAAATTATATTTGTTATTGCAAAAAAATCATTGTTGTTCATAAATTCAACAGGTCCATTAATTGGTTGTCTTGCATATCGTATACCACATCGTTGTTCACTTATACCAAATGCTTTGCTTAAACTAAAACTTATTGTTTGTATTGCTGGGTGATCAACGTTGAAATTAATTCCTTTACTGCAAGGATACCATGCGGCATCCAAGTGAACAGGAATATTTTCTTGCAAACATTTTTCTAAAATTTGAGACATTTCAGGATGTATGCTATAAGTGTGACAACAAAAAGGAGCAGACATTAATAATACATCTCCATTAATTAATGTATCTATTGTACGTTTTTTTATATTTGGATATATTGTTTCATGATAAAAAAAGTCGCCTTCGAATATAACAACACAGTTTGGATTTGTTATGTAAATGTCATTAATGCTTTGTGTTACACCAAATATAACTTTTCTATCTGGAAATGTATCAAGACCAGTAAATGAAATTAATTCATGATTGTGTATCCATTGATCGAATATTTTTTTGAAGTCGTCAATTAAATTATTACGCCATTGGTCACTATAATTAATCATACTTAGAAATTGAATAATTTCTTTGTCCTTCATTGGACGTTTGCGTTTAGCATTTCTATCGATTAAAGAATTTAATTTATTTGTATCCATTTTGTTCCATCATTAGTTTAATATGTGGTGCATGATCTTGTAATCTTTTTTTACGTATTCCGTTAAGCCAATTAATATAATCACAAGCAAGTTTAATCATGCTTTGAGATGGCTCAGATTTATGATGAACATGGGTGTCCCCTTCATATAAACTATCTTTAATATTATCAAAATCTGGTTTGTTGATGCCTAGTGTATTTTCCTGATTATAATCAGAAACAGGAATTTCATGATTTGAAAAACTATCAAAATGAACCAATTCCTGATAACCATCTAGATAATTTTCTGGTACAAACCATTTCCCTACTTCTGCGTATACACTAGTTGTCCACTTTTTTTTAAATGTAGGCAAAGTCATATAAGCATTCATCCATGGTTCCATTACTACATTAAATGACATAAGATACTTTGTTGCTTTAGATTCAAATCTAGAAAAATAAGAAACAATATCATTTAGATGCATTATGTTATAAAGGCTTACTGTTACATTAATGTCTAACATTTTTATACTTGGCATTTTCATTAGTTGTATAATATTTTCATTTACACGTTTCCAACTAAATCCTCTTATCCATTCGTATATTGGTCCTATTCCGTCTATACTAAGGTTAAGTTCTAAGTTTGAGAACTTGCTTAATATACTTCTCATTTTGAGACTAATGGTTGTTGCATTGGTAACAATTATTAATTTCACGTCTGGATTTAATTTACTAATACGATCTAAAAAAGCAATACAACGTTTGTCATATAAAGGTTCACCACCTTTAATCATTATAGATTCGTAGGTTTGTATATTGTCAATAATTGAATCAATAAAACGTTGATTTAAAATATAAGATTGAAAAGGCTCGTGCGGTGTACCCCACGGTCTACCATATATAGGAGATATTCTATCTTTTAATGTTTGTGGCATTAGTTTCTCTTGTTGCATCCATCCTGAACTGTGAGTACGATTACACATAGCACAGGCCAGATTGCAGGTATTACTAAAGTTTAATTCAATTGCTTTTAGTTTTGGTTTATACTTTTGGCAAAATTCATCAGTTAATTGTTGACGTTTAATTGGTGCTGGAGTATTAATAAAATATCTTTCAATTTTTCTCTGGCGTTGACTTCTTATTCCGCTTTCTTCTTTTTTATAACATACTTCGCAAGACTCGTTTCTTTCTCCCTTGCTCATTTTTTCTCTTATTGAGGCTAGATGTTTACTGTCAAAAAGTTGCGGAGCAGTCTGGGTAGAAGTTTTCATATCAGCAATAGTATGTCCTGGGTGTGTATTCCAGCAAGGACAAGGTTGTGCTTTTCCTGTTGGGTCCACAGTTAGTCCATCAAAAGGATAAAAACACCAAAAATCTTTCTTAGTTTGTTTTTTAGTTTGCATTTTCATATCTTAAATACATATTTAACAGGCGTTAAATGACATGAAACTTATATTTGATCACACACTAGGAAAGCAACAAGACACAGATTTAGTGTTTTGTAAACCACTTGCGGAGGTACCACACGACGAAGAAAATGAAGCATTAGAAACTGGTTGGTTGGCTTTAGATGAACCGATGAACGGGGAAGAATTATTTTACCAATCTCGTTCTACTCGTATAAATTTAGAAGGGTGGGAGCCACGATTTAAGGAGTGGAAAGTAGAAGATGAAGACTTACGTTTAAAAGAAATTGAAGCAAACGAAATGGTAAAGTTATTAGGTTTACCTAAAATTTATAAAGACTATATGAAAAGAAAAGGATTTAAACAAGAGTATAATCCATTTACACATATGTCTAGAAGAGATGCTTTTATATTGTTTTATACAAAAACCATGACTAATATTGTTGGATTTACTAAAATCAAAAAATATATGTACCAGGAAGATGCATTTGCAGACGACGACGGTGACTTTGATGAGGCGATGTGGGCAGGCTATGAATCAGTAATTCATTGTAATAAACTTCCAATATCTCAAATCACATTAGATATGGAAATAAAATGGGCGAAAGATCACGATGCTCAATATTATTATATGGGTTCAGGTTATGAAAAATCATCAATATATAAATCCCATTGGAGTGGTTTCGAATGGTGGACAGGAAGTACGTGGTCTAGATCTAAGAAGTTATATCAAAAATTATGTAGGAGTGATTCTCGAGTTACTACTTTACAGGATGTCGCCAAGATCCCGTCACTTCTTTTTCGTACGTAGAATCCCAATTTTTATAGTAGTCAGTATCACGTAACATTTTTTCGAACTTTGCAATTTTAGTTCTTCGTTGTACAAAAAACAAAATGTACTTGCCTTGGTTTAGCACAACATTTTTAACTTTTTCTACTAATTTAGGATGATCTTCCATTATTAGTATATCTCTTTTTTTATAGAGATCGTTTAGTTCTTCAGCAAGAGTTACTGTTTCTTCAACAGTCCAACGAGTTGGTTGAGCAATTAATACAAGAACATCTTTTTTTACAAAGTCAAATGCTTCAATATACCGCCAAAGTATACCGTCAGGTTCGTAGTCTGGTACCTCAATAAATTCTACTTTACCATCTAATCTTGCTTGTTTGGCATACGGGCATGGTGGTAAATCTGCAAATACTGGATGTGGTACTTCAACAAATTCCTTTACCCATTTTATTACTTCTTCGGTCGCATTCATTAAATATATTTAAAGGATACAACAGTGGCTTATAAAGTTTTTTTCATTGCTAGAGTTAAAGATTATAACGAAGAATATAGAATAATGAGTGAGAAAGTATATACTCATGCTCAAACATTAAAAGGTTTTATTAGTCTAGAAGAAGAGCACATGAAAGATGAACATGGTATAACAGAAATAACAGTTTCCACGTGGAAAACTAAAGAAGACGTTATGGCATGGCGAATTGATCCAATACATATGGAGGCTAAAGCACGAGCAAAAGAATGGTATTATTGGATTAAGGGAGTTCACATAGAAACAAAAGATGCCTAGAATATCAAAAGTAAACAGTTGGGACGAGTTCTCGCCCCTGAAAACTATGATCTTAGGTAGTGTATTTGATACAAATTTCTTTGACGATATTAAAAATCAAAAAATTCAATATACATTAAAAAAAGTATTTAAAGAAACACAAGAAGACCTCGAAGCATTTAAAACAACAATGGAATCGCATGGTATAAAAGTACACCAAGCAGAGCCAAAGGAGATGGGATATAAAGATTCTATAATGGATTATATTGATGATAAAGGTAGAATAGGTTGGACAGGTGGAACCGAAATAACAAGAACAAATCTTGTGCCAGCACCACCTTTACAGGTACGTGATGAAACTATTGTAATGGGCAACGAGGTATTTGTAACAGAAGGTGCTTTCACAGTTGAGATGTTAAGATCCTATTATCGTGAATGGTTTGGCGATGAAAATTGTAACTTTGGTGTTTTAGATGGACGTATTACAGGACGTAGAACAAATCAAAGTATTAACAGTTGGCTTAAACGTTTTGGTAAAGAAAAAGGATTTGGAGATAAAACAAATGTAACACAACTTACTGTTGAAGAGTTAGAAAGAATAAACATGAAGCATCGAGTTCCCGGTTTTTGTGCTCCAAATATAACACGCCTAGGAAAACAATGTCTTGTAGATGTTTGGCAAACACCAGACATTAAAGATATATTAGAAAAAGAATATCCTATGTTTGATTACAAAGAAATTAGTTTAGGTGGACACAATGATAGCATATTTACTGTGCTCAAACCAGGAGTAGTTGTTGCCGCAGAATGGACCAAGGAGAATAATTTACAATCTGTATTTCCAGGATGGGAGATAGAATATTTTAAAGATCCCAATTGGAACTCAGTTGAAAAATGGTTAAGTCTTAAAAATATAAACAAAGGTAAATGGTGGGTGCCAGGAGAGGAAGATAATACAGAATTTACACACTTTGTTGAAACGTATATGGGAGAATTAACTGGAGAAGTAGAAGAAACTGTGTTTGATGTAAATTGTTTAGTGCTAGATGACAAATATATAGTTGTTAATAGTGACAATTCGGATTTGTATAAATTTTTGCGTAAGCATAATTTAGAACCAATATTTTGTCCTTTTAGAAATAGATTTTTCTTTGATGGTGGTTGGCATTGTTTAACATTAGATATAGAACGGTCGGGCGTTCAAAAAGATTATGGACTATAAAATATGTGTGGAATAGTAGGAATATATAACGTTCCTGAAGCCTCTAAAATTGCGGCCTTAGGAATTCATGCCTTGCAACATAGAGGACAAGAAGGTGCGGGAATTATTTCATACAATAAACAATTTCATACTCATGGCGGGTATGGACGTGTCGATCATATTTTTGGTAGTGACAAAGTTATAAAAAATCTTCCTGGTGACATAGCAATTGGACACGTTAGGTATAGCACCACTGGAGGCACTGGACAAAATAATGTTCAACCTTTATTTTATAATTTAGACTTTGGTGGCTTTGCTATTGCTCATAATGGTGACTTTACTGATTCTGCATATTGGAGAGATAAACTATCCAAAGAAGGTGCAATATTTCAAACGTCAACTGATACAGAAATTATTCCACATTTAATTGCTCGAACAAAAGGTATTGATCCTGTGGATCGCTTACTTACAATATTGAATAAAGTCAAAGGTGCATTTAGTATAGTAGTATTAATGGATAATAAATTAGTTGTTGCTCGAGACCCACACGGCTTTCGACCTTTAGTTATAGGTCAATACGAAGATGGATACGCAATAGCATCTGAAAGTTGTTCACTTGATTTAATTGGTGCAACAAATATTAAAGATGTTGAACCTGGTACAGTAATTATATTCGACAAGGAAAAAAAGGAAACGTTTTATTTAGATAAAAAAGTTACAAAACATTTTTGCATATTTGAACATATCTATTTCTCAAGACCTGATTCTGTTATTGATAATCAATTAGTATACGATGTTCGTAAAAGAATAGGTGAAGAATTAGCAAAAGAAACTTATGTTGAATCTGATATGGTTGTTCCTGTACCTGATTCTGGTATGGTATCTGCACTTGGATATGCTAAACAATCTAAAATACCATTTGAATTAGGACTTACACGAAGTCATTATAGAGGAAGAACATTCATTGAACCTACACAAAAAATACGAGACTTAGGTGTAAAATTAAAACATAGTGCTATGAGATTGTTCAAAGATAAAATAGTTACCGTCATTGATGATTCTATTGTACGAGGAACTACATCTAAAAAAATTATAAAAATGATACGAAAAGCAGGTGCTAAAAAAATACATATGCGTATATCATCTCCTCCTGTAACTGGATCATGCCATTATGGTATTGATACTCCAAACAGAAAAGAACTTATAGCCGGAGAGAGTAACGTAAAAGAAATCAAAGAATTTATTGATGCTGACTCATTAGAATACATTTCAATTGAAGGGTTGCATAAAGCCATGAAAAGTAAAGGCTATTGCGATGCTTGTTTCACAGGTAACTATCCTGTTAAAAAACAGTAATCGGTTGCAATATTACAAAGATATAATATAATAGCATAAATACAGAAAAGAGTTTTGCCTTTAATGGCAAAATTTTTTTGGTTAAATTTTTTTTGACAGGAGGAAAGAAAATGACGCAACTAATAAATCCTAGACAGTTTACTAACATCACGGGCCTATTGAGGTCCTTTTTTTTGGCTAAAGGCTTTCTAGAAGTACACACCCAAAATAGATTAAGCATACTAGCGGCGTGTGAAGATCCAACAACAGTATCAACGTACAACTACTCAGGGCAGGTATGGCCTTTACCACAAACGGGCCAAATGTGGCTCGAGTACGAATTACTTAATGACCTTGCTTCGCCAGGGTTCTTTTGTGTTTCCACGTCCTATAGGCAAGAACCAAATCCTATAGACGGTAGACACGATTTAATATTTCCAATGTTTGAATTCGAGATGCCAGGCACAGTACGTGATTTGGAAGTCTTAGAACGAGAATTAGTTCAGCATTTAGGATTTTGTAACTATAATGAAGTAGTAGACAAGAACTACATTGATTGGTGTAAAGAGTATAATGTAGACGAACTAACGCATATTCATGAAGGCTTAATGTGTAATAACAATCAAGTATGCATGATTAAAAACTTTCCAAATAATACAAGTCCATTTTGGAATATGAAACAAAACGGTGATGGCACAGCATCTAAGATAGATGTTATTATAGGTGGAATGGAAACGATAGGTTCCGCAGAACGTTCAAGTGATCCGGAGGAAATGCGTAAACAATTTCATACTATAAGCAATGGTATGTACGCAGAATTATTATACGGAAGGTTCGGCAAGGAACGTGTAGAACAAGAACTTGAAGAATTTTTAAGTTATAATTTTATTCCTAGAGTTGGCGGAGGAATTGGTTTAACTAGATTAATAAGTGCAGTTAAGGGGTCAGCAAAACATTTTACGCAAAAAACTGCTAACGCATTTATATAATTTACGCAAGTAAAAATTAAAGTTTACGCATTAATCGAGGCTTTCGTCTGAATGCAACTCGTTAATTAATTGTCTTAATTTATTTCCTTTGACATCTGCTTTAACTTTACCAACATTATCTCCTTTACTAGGATCCAGTATTCCTGGAGGAGCAACTTTGGATTTTTGTTTAAGTGTATCATATACTGTGGATGTTTTATATTCATATTGACTTTTTTCTTCCTCTTCATTAAGTGTTCTAATTCTTAATGTATCTATATCAAATTCTAAATCAACTTTATGTCCCACACCCGAACTTGATCTTGTTTTCATAAACTGTACTTGATACCTTCCACGTTCTCTCATCGCTCTACTTGTAAATATTCCAATTACGTTATCTGCTGTTTGCACTTTAGATAAACCACCTGCTATGTGTGAATGATCGTATTCAATTTCTTCAACACTTGCTCTGTTTAATTGTGATGCAGTTGCTAACACACAATTTGTATCTACTGCAAAGTTTCTTATTTCTTCTGAAACATATTTGTCTTTTACAAACAAGTCACTTGGCGATACTTTTTTACTTTTTGGCATCATGAGATCTAAATAATCAATTAATACACCATCAATTTTCTTTTTGTTTTTAAGTTCTAGTTCTTTAATGTAAGATTTAACATCCATTATAGTTGAACTTGCTGGCAAATATTTTATTTGTAACCCTCCTGCCTTTTTAGCAACCATTTTAACTTTCATTTCAACATCAGACAATGATCTCATTACTTGTCTAGTTGGTATATTTGTTGTCATTGCATCTATTCTCATAGCCGCTAATGACTCCGATAATTCAAAAGATATATAAACAACGTTCAAGCCAGCCAGTGCCCAGTTAACTGCAAGATTTTGTAAAAACAAACTTTTACCTGCACCTGATCCGCCTGCAAAAATGTTTAGTTCTCCTCGATTAAAACCACCAAAGAGTTTCTTATCAATGTTGTCCCAGCCTGTACTGACTTGTCCGCTAGAGTTTTTAAGTTTCTCTAATCTACCTTTTGGATCCTCGAAGTAGTCTGTACCTAGGTCACGAGTTAATCCAACGTTTACTGCATCTTTAATCATGTCCTCTACTGGAGCATAATCACCCTTTTCAAGTAAGTCCGCTGATTGAAGTATTGCACGTTCAAGTGCTTTGTGCCTAGAAAACTTTTCAAATTCATCTAACAGCCAATTAAAATGAGATGGATCTAAATCTTTTGCTGTTTTTAATTTAATATCGTGTTTGGCATTAACCTGATCAACCTCTGGCATAACTTTATATTGATCAACATAAGTTCTAATAAATTTAGCAATAGGTTGTAGTCGTCCATCAAAACTATTTGGATTAAATATATTTTGTGCTCTAGCAAATGATTCAGCGTCTGCTAACAGCATTTCTAAATATAACTTTTGTACATCAAAACTATAATCGTCCATACATCTTTCTCTTTAAATCTATTTTAAGTTTATTAGACTCCGTTGATTTTAATATTGATTGTATTGTAAACAATCTACCATATTTTAACACAGCATCGGCCACGTCAGCAACCTTTTCGTCCCACCTCGGAAAAGCAACAGACCATCGGTATTCAATTGCTTGATCAATTAGTTTATCACCAGGTTTATCGTTGTCGGGTACCACAATTATTCTTCGACCTAAATTTTCAATTAAATCTCTTTGTATATCATTTATCTCGGATCCTAGTATACTAACACCAGAAACGGAAATAGCATCAAATGGTCCTTCGGTAACAATTACAAATTTACGTGACCAATCTTGTACGTCTAAATTGAATACATAACCAGGTTGAACATCAGTATAATATTTTACCTTATCAAGTTTTTCAAATAATCTTCCTGTGTATCCAACAACATTACCTTTCCAATAAAATGGAATTATTACTCTTTTGTTAAAATCAAAGTGTATATCTGGAGAATACATAAAATCATACCACGTGGCTTCGATACCTCGCTCTTTAAAATAATTTAATAAACTATCAATACATTGATGTTGTCTATCAGTTAAATCTTTTTTTAAATATTTTTCTAACCAAATTTCTAATTTATGTGAATTTTTTGGAAGTTCTTTCTTTTCAAATGTAATAAATTTTTTCTTTTCTACAATGTTACTTGATTCTTCTAAACGTAAAGCCTCGATTACAAGTTTTTTAATCGCTGTGTCGCCAATACCTAGCCACGACATCCATTTTTTTGTTTTTAAAGATATTTTTCTTCCTGGAGCGTATGATGTTTTAAATCCACAATTAAAACAATGAAAAGATAATGTACCGTCAGGACTATTCATTATACCACCACGTTTTCTTCTATCTTGTGATTCTCCATGATGAATACAACAAGGGGCATTAAAGGCAATCCACCCAGAAGGTGTTCTTTTCTTGCCAGCAGGTAACGACGTCAGTACAGTCGACTGGATCAGGTTCATATTTTATATTTTAATGTCTATAAAGGATTTTGTCAATCGTTCCAACATTACCAGGGTCATTATCATACGAAAATCTAACATGAACGTAAACGCCAGTAAAATTGTAATAGGTAATACCAGTTAATGTGGTAATAGCATTAGAAGAGATTCTAACCCAATCAGTAGGATCGGGTGTTGAATTAATATTTCCTGATAGAGAACCTTCAATTCTAAAGTTACCAGTAAATACTGTGCCATACACAGCAACAGTATGTAATGCTGAATTATTATTTTGTCCAGGCCCAGCATCAATGGCACTTGAAGTTTTTCTTGTTGTTGGTCCAGTTGAAGTAAATCCTGAATCAATAACTATGCTATCTTTCATTTCAGGATAAGCACCATCTAGTATTTCAGCCGTTCCTGAAACTGTATATCCTGTATCAGCATATGTTATAAGAGTACTTCCATCATCAAGATTTTCTCTAACAGAATAATTATAAAATTTTGCATCTAAAGGTAATAAATCTCCATCAGATAAAGTTACACGTGCTTGTCCTTTAGTTGTTAAAGTACTTCCATCATCAAGTATGTCTAACTTTCTTGTGATAACAGACTTTTTACTTTCGGAGTCAATAAGATTAAATTCATAGTTTCTGCCAGAAACATTTTGAGCCTTCTGATCCTCATTTTTAAATGTGAATGTAATAGGATTGTAAACTCCTCTATATAACTTTAATCTACGATCGTACACTGCTGAACCCCTTCCGTGATAACCACTTATTGTAGCATTTACCAAATTGGTTATTAAATACCTTGATACTGTTTGCATAATACATATTTAACAGTATTTATTGGAACTAGATGAATGAAATTTTTGAAAAATTAGGTAAAAAATTCCCATTTTTATCGTTAATACAAAAAAGCGACTTTGAGTATGTTGGAATAGTGCAGAATCAAGACGCTAATGTTATTAGTCTGTATAACTATGATAGGATTATTAACGCAAGTGAAAAGAAGGAATTTTTGAAATTAGGTGAAGTATGGTGGTGGGAATCTAATAGAAAACTGCCAATTAACATTTTTTTAAAAAAAGACTTTAAACATTTTAAGTATACACTTACAACATTAAGCGGAAAAGATATAAAAATAGTGCATGGACCTACTGTAAGGCTTTCCGATATTGCAAAAAGAAGAATTAAAAGAAGAACGATCCAATTAATGAGAAAACCCGCTTAAATTTTACTGGTGTTTATGGCCAATTCCTTTTCTTGAAAGCCATTTATGCAATTTTTTATGCTCTTTCTCTGTTGGATTATAGAAGATAATTATTGAGTTCTCTACAACTTCAAGGTCTTTTGGCATTGGTTGTTCGATTTGTTTATGTCCGTGTTCATGTTCATGTTCCTTATAAGTCAGGCTATAAAAAATAATTATTGTAACAAGTGAACCAACTATAACACCTTGAATAAATCTAAATATTGTTTTTCTATTTCTCTGTTTTGTTTCAGTAGTCATTTTATTACCACGCTTTTTTGCTTCATAAAATTTGTAAAATGAAAAAGCAATAAGTAAAATTCCTACTGCCCAGGAAATTGGGTGATTAACAGTTGCAATAAAAGATCCGCCAAATAGAATAGCAATAAACCCACTGATCCAACAAATAGGACACATTATTTGGCTCCTTGTTTAATTGAATTCATTTGTACAACAATAGCATGAGCATAAGCAATTGCGTGTGATTTTTTAAAAAAGTATGAGTTATCTTTGGGTTTTGTCCAAACTTCGTTTAAAATATCTTTCCAGAATTTGTACATCAGATGTCTTTTAGCAGGTCTAATAATTGCTAGTACAGCCGCAAGTTGTTCAATGTTTTTAGGTTCGAGTTTCGATACAATATCATAATGTCCATTTAAATGAAAAAGTTGATCAACAATTGTTGAATTTTTTAACATTTCCCAATCTGGTTCTGTAATCATTAATTGAACCAACTCTTTTTCAGACTTAATGTTTTTATAAACATTTACATTTAATAAATCAATTTTAAAATATCCTCTTCCTTCTGCTTTCTTATAATCTAAACTAGCATTTTTTGTTATCGGGTTAACAGGAATGTCATGAAAGTAAATTCCAGTTTTATGTTTTTCATGCTTACTATCTTTTATAATGGTAGCAGAAGTATGTTTGAATAATTCAAGAACTCCTTCTCTGTTATAAAAATCTATATCTACATCAGGCATTAATGTAATTTTCTTTTATTATATTGAACAAAATCTTTTTTTGCTCCCGGTTTTAAAATATCAATTACTTTTAACATTTTTTTATATCCTTCAGTTAGTGGTGTTCTATGATTCATTTCTGGCAAAATTACTTTTCCTATTGTTCCATTAGGTTTTATTACAATGCAACAATCGCCAACTTCAAACTCTAATTCGTCAGATACTTCAACATCAATTTTACTCAATTTTTGCTCCTTTAGCCGTTTCCTGAACAAATAAAAAATCTGCTGGATAATTTTTAAATTTACTTGACCAGTACTCTGGGTTAATATTTTTTTCTATTATTTGTAATTGTTCATCAGTAAATGATTGTAACATTTTTTTACCAGCACCACAACCTAGAATTAACCATGGAGATATTTTTCCTGCTTGTATATGTTGTACTGCTCTATTTGTATTAACGAGTCTAAAATAGTCAGACCATTGAGCCTTTTGGTCATCGGCCCAATCCATCATAGTTGTAATTGAACGTTGTATTGCAGATTCAACAGGTTCAATTTTTAGTGTATCGATAAGGTATGAGTCATATAAATCTTCTCTTGCCCAGTGATCAAGTTTAATTTTTGATAATATTACATAGTCAATATACTTGTCTGGATAAATTGGATTAATATGCATCATGAATCTCCCAAATTTTACAAATGCATTATAATATGCAGATTTACAAAAGTCATTATATGTTTTTTGTTTATTGCTATTATGTTGATGTATTTCATAAAACCGTTGAAATACTATGAAAGCATTTTGAACCCATTTTTCATTTTTTTGTAAATGTCTTCTTTTAGGTTCACAGAGATGAACTTGTAATGTTCTTTCTCGTGTAAATCCTTTATTACAATATGTACAAATAAACTTATTCAATTCCATGTGCTTCCAACAGTTCTTCTAGTTCTTTATCTGAAATAAGTTTGTCAAGGGTTTCTAAATCACTTTCTTTTGTTGTTGGATATAATTGATGCAATTGTTTTAAACTTTTATTTTGTACACGTTTCATTGGTTTAATCCATGGATGAAATTGTTGTTTTAATGCACCACACATAGCAGTTAATATCCAGCATAATTTTTTATGCTTACTTGATAATGTAAACAAATGTTTATTCACGCATTCATTTGTCATTTCTACATAGTGTTCAACATAAAATTGGTCCTTTGATGATATACTAGACACATATCTCATTAACATATAAGGTGAGTATAAAGATTTTTCATGATCATCTATTCTGTCGTAATAGTCTTTATTACGAAAGTCTACAGCCTTTAATCCGTTTCTTAGTTCAAAAAATTTTCGGTTCTGCTTTGTCATATATTTCTGCGTATCCTAATGCAAATTTTGTTGCATCAAACGTATTTTTAAACTCTAATTGTATATGTTCTTTTACAACTTCGCAATGAATTGCTTTTAATTTATGTTTGTCACAATAGTCAGAGATATTATTCATGAAATGTCTATCCATTAGTATAGGTAATTTTTTCCCGCCATTGCCTACAGGTAATCTTTGGAACGGTGCTTTTATTTTTACTTTAGTACCTTTTTTATTTTTTACCATACTTCACTGTATTCTATTTGTTCACATTGTCGTGATATGTCTTTAACAAAATATGCACATTGAGGTTTGTCTTTATCTTCTAAAGGAACGCATAAAATTTGTCCAGATTTAATTTTTGGAAAATACCATTTTACTTCTTGGTAGATATCAATAATATCAACTCCTGCAAAATCAGGTTTTGAACTTGACAATGGATTAAATAAAAATGCATCAAATCCTCTATCATTTAGACTAGTGATTGGGAGAACGTGTAACTCTCCTTGTTCCGCTTCACCAATAACCATTTTCCAATCAAGTGGCATATTGATTTTATATTTGCCAATTTGTAATACTGCCGCCGGAGCATTAAATGATTCTAAAAATATTAAAGGTATAAAAAAATAATCAGGTTCTGCAGGATTTGAATTATCTAATACAGCAAAACGTAACTTATCGTCGACAAATTCTGGAATTTTTTCTAATGTATATGTTTTATTTTCTATTTGTAATATTTTCATAATCTATCTTTTCTATAGTATACGGATAATTTGCCTCTTTGTAAAACTTTTTTCTTTGTGTTAAATGTCTTTTTGCAAACTTACAACTACTAGTTATATCCCAAATTTGCACATGATCTTTGTCCTTTGCTTTACGAATACCTCGTCCTATGCTTTGTATTACACGAACAAAGGATTTACCAGGTTCAATAAGAACAAGATTGAATATTCTAGGAATATTAATACCAACAGAAGCCACTCCGTATGTTGCAATAATAATTTTAGTTTTTGCTGTAGACACTTCGTCGTAGTGTTCTTTTCTGTCCACTGTTTTAGTTGCTCCAGATATAAACACTGAATTTTTTATTTTCTTTTCAAGTAAGTTTCCGGCAGAAATTCTATCGACTAATATAAGTGTGTTGCCAGAACTTGCAATATCACTAATTGTTTGTGCCACCCAAGATATTCTAGTATCATCAGTTGTAAGCCATTTTAATTCTTCGGGATAAGTTTTAAATATTGGAAGGTCCTGCGTTTGTAAAACATTAACATGACATTTTGCTAATACGCCTTTATCCTGTAATTCTTTTGCAGGGATTCTGTGTGTTACGTTACCTAAAGAACATTTTATTCCATAAAATTCATAATCTTCTTTTGGTATTGTGCCGGTTAGTCCCCAACGTATACCTGCGTTTGCAAATGCTCCTGTTAGTAATCTTTTTAGTACATCTGCTTTTGCCATGTGTACCTCGTCAACAATTACTGTTTGAATATTTTGCATTACCTCTTTAAATTCTACTTTATCTTTTTTCTCAAGAACATTAATTGATTGCCAAGTTGCGATTGTATTATATCTGCCTACTTCTTTTCTATCGCCAAAATAAACTCCTGTGTCTAGGTTACAAGCAAGAAAGTCTTCTTCTGTTTGTGTTACTAAACTTTTATTAGGAACGATTGTTAGTGTACGTCCATACGGTTCAACTAATTTACAAAGTGCGGCAGTAATAATTGTTTTACCTGCACCAGTGGCAATTTCTTGTAGGCTTTGTGGCGCCTCAATAAATTTATTAATTGTTTCTACTTGGTAGTCACGCAAAACAATTGGTTGTCCAGCACAAGGATGAGTAGTAGGCCAGTTTATATCTGATAGATAATTTTTATCAATTGATTTAAATTCAAAATTATGTTTTGTTCTTTTGTCGTCAAGTTCAACGTATACGTTTCCTGCTTCGAGCATTGGAAGAATTTGATCAACTAAATTAAGATAAGTTGTACCACCCAAATGAAAAAAAGATATTTTTCCATCCCATCGACCTAATTTAACTGCAGGTAGATGGTAAGCATAAGGTATTTGAAATTTAAATTTATTAGAAAGTTTTTTACGCCATTCCAAAGATAAATTTTCAAATTTAACGTTTACTTCGTCTTTAATTACCAGTTTACATGAACTCATATTCGTTTCATAACAATATTGTCTAAATGTTGCACTGTATTATAATACAACTTTTTTTCAATATTATCAAGCCATTTCCGAATAAATTCACTATAAGGTGCGTATGTCCCTCTAATAAAATTTAGACTGGTACGTGGTCGAATGCTTGATTTTATTAATGTACGAGGTATTCGGTTTCTAATAAAAATAATTTTGGTATTTTTATCAATATACTTGTTTGATTCCGCCATTAAATGTAATTTTTTAAGATCTTTATATATATTTTCTTTTTGTTCTTTTGATATATCTTTTTTATAAGGATTTTCTTGTGATGTATCAACCATCTTAATAAATGGATCGACTTCAGACAGCCATTGTTTATCTTTTTCTTGCCATGTATTTGCTATTTCCGTTGGAGGATTAAAATCTTGCAAGATATTTGTAGATGCTATATTTGTTTTTGAAAAATCAAAACCAAAAGCAAGTTGTTTTTCTTTAATGCCTGCACGTTCAAAAGCATATAACCAGTTCATATATTCATGCAAATCCTCAATTGATGATACTTCTCTAATTGGTACTATTAATGGAAATAAGTCTAATTCATCACAAGCAGTTAATAATTGTTCTCTATTCCATTTGTTTGCATCAACCCAAATATCTTTTGAATTAGCAACTGCAATTTTTTCAGATAAACTTGATACTTCTTTTACATAATACGCAGGTAACGATATGTTAAATTGTTTTAAACTATCAATTTGTTGTAATAAATTTTTATTCTTTATATTTTTTTCCCAATATTCGTTTAATGATTCTGATGCATTTGCAATTGCTAAATTTGTTTTTCCAGCATAAACTTTTAAGTGTTTGTGTTGTTTTCTTTCTTCACGTATAGAATCAAAGTCATCAAGCATTGAAGGATCAGTAATTTTAAAATCATATCTAATGCCAAGTAGTGTAAGAAAATATACTACAACATCTGAATATTTTGCTGTCCATACTTTTTCTTCACCATTATATTGTAGGTATCCAGCAGGTAATCCTCTGCTGTCTTTTAAACAACGAATTAGTGCAATAATCTTTTTATTGTAAGGAAATTTTATTTCTATTTCATCCTCGTTGTCATCATTAATATATTTTTCAAGTACCTTTTCATAGTCGATTTTTCGGAATTTATCTCGCCATATAGGATTATCACATAGGTTGGTGATGTTTAGATCATACTTCTCAAATAAGGATTTGTATCTTTTTACAATTATTAATCCTAGTTTTGCCTGCTTTTCTGTCCACGCATAGTCTGATTGTGCTAATGAGGTTATAGTTTTCCTATCTTTATGGTGTGGAGAGAATCCTTCCCAAAAATGGTCATTATATGCTAATATTTCTATGCATTCTGTTATAGTTTGGGGTATTTTCTGACTTGATAACATATCGTTCTTTTTACTTAAATAGTAGTGTATTAACAACATTATAGCACTAGTGGTAAATTAGTCAACCAAATATATGAAGAGAAAACGCAGACATATAAAATTAAAAAGAAAATTACAGAAAGTATTAGGACGTCCTAGTGCCGAAAATACCTATTATACTACAATGCATGGTATAAACTGGTGGTATGAGACCTATAATTATTCATTATTTGACAATAAATTACCAAAATTTGATTATATAAAAATTAAAAGAATTCATGGTGCAATAGGACAAGTAGTAAACTATGATTACGAAACAAAAGAAACAAAGTATCATTTAGAAATGTTGCCGAAGTATGCAACTAAAAGAGTATTTTTAGAAACACTTGTTCACGAAATGATACATTTATATCAAATGAAAGTTAAAGAAGATACCGGCAATCATAATAAACTTTTTTATAGTTTTAAACCTAAACTTCAGTTTTTGGGACTAGAACTTTCTCGATAAAATTAGCATAAGACATTATTTTATGATTTTTAAATGGGATAACCTCAAGGTAGTCTGGCGGATTGTCATGTACAATAGTAAATTTACAGTAAGGTCTTTTTTTGCAAATACTTTTATATTGTTGAAGCCATGGTTCAAAAATATCATCCCCGTGTCGAGGACCGTAATTATCAGTGTCTTGATAAATGTTGTTTAATTCATTCTTACCAAATTCTCTAAAATCAAATCCTATTAGATATACATTTTTATGACCATGCATACAAGCAGTCCAAAATGCGGCAGAACCCGATATCCAGTGAGGATTATTAGGGATAAGATGTAATTTCTTTTTTGATCTATTCATTTCTAATGCCGGAGCATAACAAAAACATTTGTCAAAAACTTTATCAGCAACAATTTTTTCTGACATATACCGGTCAACACTAAACAAATAATCTGGTATAAAATCTCTGTACAATGCATTACAACCATAGGTTTGTCCAGTATTTTTTAATAAAGATAAATCAAATTTATTTTTTCTTGATGGTCCGTTTCCTATAATATAGGCATTACCTTTTGGTTTTGCTTTTACTTTATCTTCAATGTATTCTCGTTCTTCAATTTTTTTTCCTTGTCGTATAATCATCTTTGCAATAATTTCTTCACCAACGTATGGTTTCCACTCTATTGGTGAATTTGGATCTGGTTTCCGGCCTAGGTTTTTAATTACTTCCATTATTTTCCTTAAATCTTAACAAGGCCCAATGAGCAATAACGCCACTAGTGTCTAGTTTATATTTGTGTTCTTTATCAATATCTCTTAAAATTTTATTGGCTTTTGCTAACCCAAGTCCGGCTTTTATTGGAACTTGTAATGCTAACATTTTTTTCTCTTTCTTCTTTTTTGCCGCTTGTACTCTATGCCAACCATCACATAAAATATAATATCCTGTTTTTTTAATAGGTGATACAAGTATTGGTTTAAATTCATTACTGGCTTGTTTTACAAGTTTTTTAATCCAATAACGTTTTTCTTTATTTAATGGACGTTCAGCACCTAATCCAAGATCGGCCAAAGTTATAAGTTTGTCTATGTCAATTTTAATTGATCTAAGTCTTGTATTATTCTCCATTTTTCTCCTTATCGTTTAATATACTTTTCTAATAACCTTTCTCTTATTCTTTTCCATGGCTTACCTTCTCTAAATTCTTCGACAAACCATTCAGTATATGCTAAACGATTTGCCCAGTTTTGTCTAGCCGGCATGGCCGGATGCATTATATCACTAAGATCTTTATTACCAACGTCATAGCATAAACTTTTTTCAGATACAAAAACAGGAATGCCTGCAAATACAGCCTCCATGGCAGGATTAGACGAATGGTTTACAACTGCCCAGGTAGATTGTAAAATTTTTTTAAAGTCAGTATCATCATAAGTTTGATAATCACGTTTTGGTAAATTTACTCTAACGTGTTTATATTTGTGTTCAGGAAACCCATGTATAATATTTCTAGGATGTGGTCTGATAATAATTGGTTTGTCTGTGTATCTACGTATTTCATCGATGCATAATTTAAAATATGCCTTCATGTTTGGTTGTTCTCGCCACTGGTGGCTATTGGTATGTTGTCCACATATTACAATTACATTGCCGGTTTGTTTCCATGGTTTGAAATGATGATTGAATAATGGCCAACGTTTATCATCAAACGTATCATTGGCAAAATCTGCTTCTCTATTAATTCCGTTTATTGCTATCTTAAAAGAAGAATTTCTTCTAATACCACCAACTTCTAAAACAACAACCGGCCTTCCTGTGCCTCGAAATTGTTCCCAAACACGTCTGTTAGGTTCCATTCGTCCTTGCCATAATACTGACCAAACAATTGCAACGTCACAGTTTTTATCTTCACCAATATAAACTTTTTCGTGTTTAGATCTAAGATGTTCAATCAATGCCTGGAATACTGGTTTACCATTCATACTAGAATTTTCGGGATATATTGCAATTCTCATTAATTTCCTTTGTTGCCTTTTGCAACTTTGTTAATTATATCTTTTGCTTGTTTTGGATCAAAGCCACTTTTTGCAAAAGGATTGTAACTTTCAACATTTTTCCAATAGTCTTGATTTCGTGATACTCTTAAATCTGTTTTTGAACTTTTACCTTTAATTTTTCTTTTACCTTTTAAGTGATCAATATACTCACCTAATACACTATTAACAAAAATATGATGGCCTCTTGCTCCAGCACCCTTGCCAATATCTGCACCTTGATCCGGTGCAATTTGTTTTAGTACTTGCCAAAAAACATATGAATCGTGCCACTCTAAGTGTTTAAACAATGTATCTTTTTCATATAGTTCTATCCATGCATTAATAAATTCTGTAATTTGTGGATGTTGTTTATTATAACTTACCCACCCACATTCAGGAAACTTGTCACCTCGTCCTAGATAATTTACAAGTTTATTTTCTGGAATAAGATTTAATACAAATTCTTTTGAAATAGATTTAAATGTGTACGTATCAGCATCTAACCATAATATTATATCTGTATTAATATTTCTTATAGCATGATATACGCAATATGTTTTGTGTGCAAATCGTACTGCGTCCCATAAAAAAGAACCTTTGCCTTTATCGTTTTTCCCTGCTTCTGGTCTTCTTCGAACTCCATTAGGAATTTCTTGTAGTTCACCATTTGCAACTGGATCGTTTTTATGACGTTCTTTAAATTTTACTAAACCAGGATTTACTTCTTCTAGATTTATGTATTCAATTTTTGAATTTATTATTTCTGGTAATTTTTTTTCGTAGTACACGTATAATTTTACATCGTTCGGCCAGTTTGCTATAAAACTTTCTAGCATTCTTTTTGCGTAGGCTTCCCATCTATTGGGAGGAAAAGTTGTGATTACTGCTAAAGATCGCATAATTATATACGTATTTAATGGAAAAACTCAAAGTTCAAATTTTTAGAAGAACAGTAAAGGATCGTAGGAGAGGTGATTCTTATAAATTGTTATATGATTTTGCTGAAGGTGTTAAAGCAGTAGGTGATGAAGTTGAAATAGTTAATGAAAATTTAACTGGTGCTACACAAAAAGGTGAAATGGAAATTACTGCACCAATTGGAGTTATGTTTGGATATGGTGGTGATAGACAATTACATCATACCAAAGGTAGACGCCACACGTTAGTTGAAAATGCAAAAAAGAAAGGTAGTGTTATAATAACATTTGATGGCGGATTATGTTCAAGTTTTGGTAATACTGCAGGAGTACCTAATCACAGATATAGAGTTGCACTATGGACACCAATGCGTAATGGAAACTTTTTAGCAGATAATTCCCCAAATGATAGATGGAAAGAAATGCAACAACTATTCAATATTAAAGATTATGCATGGCAAGATCCTAAACCTGATGCACCAATTTTATTTGTAATGCAACCTAGTGATAATTGGTCAATGAACGAACTTGATCCTATTGAATGGTTTAAAGATGTATATGCAAAACTTAGACCACTAACTAAAAGAAAATTTTTAATTCGTCCACACCCAAATCATGTTGTATCAATGGAAGAAAGAAGAAACGAGTTCCCAACAGATTGTGAATTAATAATTGGACAAAAACATTTTTCAGGTGACGAGAAAAAGTACTATAGATTCAACTTCCAAGACGCATTAAATAATTGTCATGCTGTTATTACTCACAATTCTACTGCCAGCGTTGATTCCTGCATCCGTGGCATCCCTACCTTTTGTACATCAGATCTTGCTATTTGTTGGCCTGTTGCAAACACTGATTTACTAAAAATAGAATCACCAATATATCCAGATAGAACACAATGGCTTAATAATTTAGGTTATATGCTTTGGTCTATTGATGAAATAAAATCGGGAAAAGTTTATTCTAGATTTCGAAGTAAAATATTAGAATCTAATCTAATATCGTTATAATCATTTAATCTTTTATATTTTTTTTCGTGAGTAGTTTTTGGTATAGACACACACTCACCCATTACAACTTTATGTTTTAAATTTAATAAATGTGAAAGATTAGGATATACTTTTTTGGCTGTATATTTGTGTACAATTTCAATAACATTAGTTCCTGGTAGACACCAAAGTAAATTAACAAGTCCTGCTCCGTGAGTACTAACAACGTGTGTTGCTTCTGCAAATGCTATCATTTGATCTAATACTGGCATTTCTTCAAGTTTTAAAACTTCCCAACCTTTTAAAATTGCAAATATTTCTTCTTTGTTTGAAAGTTTTCGTGAGCCTACTCCTCGGTCAATAAAGATTTTTCTATGTGGAGGTCTTACTTTTTTGTGTAAAAATCTTGATCTAATCCAAGCAACTGAGTGTGGAACAATAATGCCATCGTTATGATTACACATTGTAGGAACGTAAATATGTTTAAATTTCCATGTAGAATGTTTAGGCATAGCCATTACTTTAACTTCAGGCATTATTTCAGCAATAACTTTGTTTAAGTAAGGACTTAGATGTGGCATAATATATACAAAATCTCTGTATGCAATACCTAGTCTTCTTTCTAATAATCCCATTTTTGCAATTACGTCAATCCATATATGCCATGGATTATTTCCCGACGATACATCAATTGGTAACCAAACGTATTTTTTAGTTTCATCGAAACTGCGAGATGTTGCTGGAATATTAATTTCCATATTGTCTTCCCATTTTTTAAATATGCCCATCTTTTGTCCTAATTTATTTTTTTGTTTCCAGGTTAATGGCCAAACGTGTTCAGCAACAAGTCCACCAGTAGATGTTATTAAAAATGGTATGGTATGTACTCGACAATTATGAAATTCTGCAAGGTATGTAGGGTTGGTTTTATATCCATTATAATTTGCAGGATAATCAATAACATCAAATTTGTCATGATAATACTGAATATCGCTTATAATTTTTACTTGCATATTAATAATTATTTAAATAAAATAGAACTATGCTGACAATTTACACACCATTAGATAATCCTAAAAGTAAAGCCTGGGAGGTATTCACAGGAATTATGAAATCGTGGCCAGATAATTACCAAACATTAGATAATAGTAGAGTAACAGACCCGTTAGATAATGCTATGTTTTGGGGGTTTGTTAATAATAATCTTGCATTGGTGCATAAACTCGAGGAGAGAAAACAAAATTATTGGTTCACCGATACACCATATTTTGGAAGATTTGATAATGCAAATTTAAAGGCAGACAATCATTATTGGAGAATTTGTAAGAATAATATCCATGCAAGAAAGATTGAAAATTGTTCTGATGATAGATTTAAAAAGTTTAATATTGAAATTAAGAAAACTGGTAATAGAGGCAAGAATATATTAGTGTGTCCTAGTTCAGCAGGAATTCATATGTATCTTAAACATACTACATGGTTAAATGATACAATAAACGAGATCAAAAAATATACAGATAGGCCTATTAAAATAAGAGAAAAACCTAGAGACAAAGGCACGTCTGGACCTTCTGTTGCTAAGGTACCTATACAAGACGATTTAAAAGATGCATGGTGTTGCGTAACATCTTGTTCAATTAGTGCTGTAGAATCAATGTGTGAAGGTGTACCCATTATTTGTCATGAAAAAAGTTTTGCGGCATCAGTAACAAACAATAAAATTCGTGATATAGAAAACCCGTTGTTTGATGATCCAAATCATTGGTTATACTCTTTAGCATATCAACAGTTTACACCAGAGGAAATTCTTAACGGAACTGCTGTAAAAATTTTAAAAAATAAAGGAATCTTGTGACAAACATAGAAAAAATAAATGGTTTTTGGGTTCCTTCATATGATGCTCAGATAGAAGATTGGAGAGTGGCAGGAGTTCCACATATGCAAGATAAATGTTTGAAAAGTTTTTTAAAGTGGTGTGATTCACAACAAAAACAGTTTAATACAATGATAGATATTGGTGCTTGGTGTGGTACATGGAGTTATGCTATGCAAAGTTACGCCAAAAAGATTATAGCATTTGAACCAAGTCTTATACATTTTAATTGTTTAGAAAAGAATTTAGGTCCTTATAATAACGTAACTTGTAATAATTGTGCTATAGGAAATCAAAACGGTACAATATCTTTAACAAATGATAGTGTAACACAAAATACTAGAATAGAAAAAGAGTTAGGTAAAACTCCAATTTTTACATTAGATAATTTTAATTATAAAGATGTTGATTTAATTAAAATTGATGTTGAAGGGTATGAAATGAAAGTTTTAGAAGGAGCGGCCAAAACATTAGAAACAGTTAAATTTTTAATGATTGAACTTAATCATAATACAGAAAAATATGGATCTAGTAATGTAGAAGTTAAAAAATATGTTTTAGAAAAATTAGGATTTAAAGTTTTAATTAATGTTTGGCCTGATATAATATTTTTTAAAGTATAATTATGACACGGATAATAATTGCTGGAGATAGTTGGGGCGCACATAGTTACGAAAAATCGTATATCCATAATGACTTAGAAGGTTTTAAATGGAACCCTAAAAAGTCCTATGTATTATATCCAGGCCCTGGACATTTTTTATCTAAACTAACAAACGTAGAAGTAATAACAACTGCTGACCACGGAGTTTCAAATACAGAAGCATTTGACAATCTTAACAAAATTGATTACAAAAATGATATTATAGTATTCTACAAAACTGGAGTATTACGAGAAATTTCTAGAGCATATATGAATAAAAAAGATTTTTATACAACAAAAAATTGTAAAAAAGATATAGAATATTATTTGGATAATTTTTATAAACAATGTTCAGAAATAAAAGCAAAACACTTTTGTTTAGTAGGCGGGTGTACTGCAATTGATGTGACCAGAGCAAAACAATACAACATAGATATAATAGAACCTAGTCTTACAACATTTTTATTTACAGAGTTTAATGACTCTCATGAATTTGACAATATTCATTATTGGAACGAATTTAATTATAATGATTCTTACTTTAAAAAAGGTGTAATACAATCAGGTGATAAAGTAGAATTTTGGAATAAACACCCAAAACAATTTTGTAAAAAACATCCAACAGTTGATTCTAATAGGAAAATTGCAAAAAGAATTTATAATTTTCTTAAGGATAAAAATATTTTTTAGTACCTTCTTTTTTTTTAATAAAAAAATTTAAAGTAATTCTGTTTGATTCTTCAGTGCTGTTATAACTATGCCAAGTTTTTTCTTTAATTCCCGCAAAAATCATAGTTGAGTTTGGCTTCCACTGTGCTTCTTTAACTAAACTTTCTTTTTTCTCTTCAGTGTACATTTTTGTACCACAATTTTTTTCTGGAGTAATATAAGTTACACTAGACCAAATTTTTGATGCAGTTTCTTGATGTATAATATGATCATAAGGCATCGGCGGTGTAACTCCTATATAAGCAGTAACAACTAAAGGATCAAACCATCTATGTAGAGGAAATACATCACATAATTCTTTTCTATTTTCGTAAATATTTTTTGAAATATTAAGTATTTGATCATACCAATTTATGTTAAAATTTTTAAATTGTTCTGGTGTAATATAATTTTCGGTTGATGTTTTATATGTAGGCATATCTTTTAACTTTATTTCTAAAAGTTTTTGACATTCTTCTAATAAAAAATTAAATTCCATTTCATCTATATGATTTTCTGTTATAGTATGCGACCATGGATCCGATAAAACTTCAGCCTTTAAACACTTATCTACAAAATTTTTGCCTAACATAGAAATATTTATAAATATTTTCATGGAACCAATGTTTCAATATTTAAAAGAAGAATTAAAAGAATTTTTACCAAATAGAGTTTTAGATTTGGGTGCATGGAATGGACGATGGACCAACGAAGTAAAGAAATTTTGGCCTGACGCACATTATACTTGTATTGAAGCAGGATTAAAGCATAAACAAAACTTAGAACAATGTGCAGACGAAGTTCATATTGCTGTATTAGGAGATAAGTCACAAAAAGTTGATATGCATTTAAGAAAAATTAAAAAGAATAATAAAATAACGTACACTAAAGGGTCAAATATTTTTGGTGATACTCCAACATTTGAAACGTATCATTTAGATCCGCGTGACATGGTTACTCTCGAATCATTAGTTGGACAGGATGCCTCATACGATTTTATTAAACAAGATGTGCAAGGTGCAGAAATTTTAATAATGCAAGGATCTCCTCAAATATTTAAAAGAGCAACGTATGTTTTACAAGAAGTAAATTTATACAAAGATCTTAACTATCCTCTTATTCCCGATGTTGATGAAATGGATACATACATGAAAAATTTAGGATTCTTAAACTCTAAAATTATTGAAGATCATGGAAAACATAATCAAGTAGATAAAATATATTGGAAGTAAAATGACAAGTATAGCAGGAATACACACCACCAAACCAAGAACACAAAGATATGTTGAAGCACTTGTATCAGGAACGCCCGGACCATTTAAAATATATCAATGGAGAGATTTAAAAAATTTACCATCAGAAACTTTGGTAATGTATGGTATATTAGCAGGGTCTGGTGAGGTTTATAAATGGTGTGAAAAAGAAAATAAAGATTTTTATTATATGGATCATAGTTACTTCAGTTATGCACATGATTATCCACATTGGTTAAGAATAACAAAAAATGCACATTGTCAAACAAAGTTAATTGAAAGACCCGCTGATAGATATGAAAAGTATTTTAAGAAAGATATTAAAAAGTGGAATAAAAATGGTGCTAAGA
>Ga0257111_1000039_pt1 | contig 44375 bp, 50 predicted proteins | sample LP_taG_6_FD_191567 | JGI IMG/M metagenome (GOLD analysis project Ga0257111, IMG submission 191567) | Marine microbial communities from Northeast Subartic Pacific Ocean, Canada - LP_J_2015_P26_500m | ecosystem: Environmental > Aquatic > Marine > Oceanic | place: Canada: Northeast Subartic Pacific...
AGATAATTTATTGAAGCAAAATGACAATATTGGCTACGAAACAATAACGGACTACTGGAAAGATACTGGTACTCCAGAGGATATTTTAAATGCAAATGCCCAAGTGCTAGAGCATATTTGTAAACACCTAGAAGGCCATGGTAATATTGTTGATATATCAAGTGCGACCATACCGCTGCTGGCAAGTTCAAAACCGTGTATAATTGGTAAAAATTGTAAGATTGACGAATCTGCTTCGATTGGTCCTAATGTAAGCATAGGTGATGATACAATAATATCATCTGATGTTGTTATAGAAAATTCCATAATAATGTCTGGTTGTAAAATAGACGGTGGTTTAAACATCAAGGATAGCATCATTTCAGCAAACTGCCACCTGCGTGGTAATAATAAAGATAAAACTAAGAAAATTTTCTTGCTTGGGGAAGGGACAAAAATTACATTATAGGTAGTATGAATAATATGAAAAAAAAGATAAAAAAATCCACAGAAAAGGACTATAACAAGTTTAGAAAAAATTTTGTTTTTTCATGTATAGATGTTATAATAATCAAAAATCATTCTGTACTTCTAACAAAAAGAACTCAAAATCCACATAAAGGAAGCTGGCACCTCCCAGGAAATATAATACGTAAAAATGAAACAATGAGACAGGCTGTAAAACGTGCAGCAAAAAATGAATTAAATCTTAATGTAAAAATTAAAAAATATGTAGGGGTATACGAAAACCTAAACTCATTTAGACATGATATTTCTCATGGATTTATTGTTTTACCAATATCTGGAAAGATTAAAACTGATTTTCAAAGCGAAGAACTAAAATTCTTTAAAAAAATTCCTAAAAATACTGTACCACATCATAAAAAAATGATAAAAGATGTTTTTAATAAATTCAAAAAAATTCAGAAATAACTAGATGAAAATTATTAATAAAATTATAATCATACTTATAGCGGTTGTAGGTCTTTATGCCGCATTTTTCATCGCATCTGATATTAGAATCGTATACGATAAAATTTCAAATTTTAAAATAGAATTTTTACTTGTTATCATTCCACTAGTGACAACTGGTTGGTTTGTACTATTCGCAAGATGGCATTTGTTATTAAGAAATTCTAAAATTTTTATACCAAAGAAAGATAGTTTACTAATTTTTTTCTCTGGATTTGCATTAACTATTATTCCTGGAAAAGTGGGAGAATTGATTAAATCCCAACTATTAAAAACAAAGTTTGATGTTCCAAGAAGCAAAACAGTGCCAATAGTAATGCTGGAACAATTCTACACTCTAATTGGCTTAGTAATTGTATCATTTTTTGGAATTTGGTTTTTTGAATTAGGCGTATATGTTATTGGATTTTTTACTGCATTGTTAATTTTTGCATTCATTTTAATTTCATCTAAAAAAGTTTTCAATAAATTAATAACAATATTTGAAAAAAGAAAGTTCACCTCAAGATTTGTAGAACCATTATCATCATCTTATGATACAATTAAGAAGACAACAAGAGGACCGATTACTTTCTATGCTACCGCATTAACAGTCATTTTTTGGTTCATAGAAGCAGTAGTTGTATACCTTGTTTTGTTATCATTTGGAATTGAGAATATAGAGTTTCTTAAGGTTATACCAACATATGCAACATCATTAATGTTAGGATTCTTATCATTTCTTCCTATGGGTTTAGGTGTAGTTGAGGGCAGTTTGGCAAGTTTTTTTTCATTACAGGGCATAGAAGTTTCCTTATCATTAACAATAGTGATAATTATTCGTATATTCACAAGATGGTACGGAGTAGCAGTAGGCTTTGTGGCATTAAAATTAAGTGGTGGTCTCACATTTGATGCAGAGTCAGGTAAAACTTAACACTCAATTTTCATTATCACAGAATTGAGTCCTAAACCATATTAGTAAGAAAAATTCCTTTAAAAAAATGAAGAAGGCTCTAGTAACTGGTGTAACTGGGCAAGATGGAGCTTATCTTTCAAAAATACTTTTGGAAAAAGGTTACAAAGTTTATGGTACATTTAGGAGAGTTTCCACGCCAAATTTTTGGAGATTACAAACTCTTAACGTATATTCAAAAATACACCTAATCCCCGCAGACTTGCTTGATATGGGTTCCTTATTGGAAGCTATGAAAGTATCAGACCCTGACGAAGTGTACAATCTAGCAGCATCTAGTTATGTTGGAACTTCATTTGAAGAAGCTGTTGGAAATGCTGAGATTACTGGTTTAGCTGTCACAAAAATTTTAGAAGCATTATTGCATCAAAATTCGAATATTAAATTTTACCAAGCCTCAACTAGTGAGATGTATGGTAATAATAAATTTAAAACACAAAACGAAGAAACTCCATTTTCTCCGGCTAGTCCATATGCAATATCCAAATTATATGCACATTGGATAACAAACGTCTATCGAAAAGCATATGATCTGTTTGCATCATGCGGCATACTGTTTAACCATGAATCTCCTTTACGTGGGATGGAGTTTGTTTCAAGAAAAATTACTAATGCAGCTGCAGAAATTTCACTCGGTTTGAAGGATAAATTAGTACTTGGAAACTTGGAGGCTCAAAGAGATTGGGGTTTTGCCCAAGAATACATGGAAGCTGTCCATAAGGTAATGCAACAGGAAAAGCCTGATAATTTTGTTATATGTACTGGAGAATCTCATAAAGTCAGTGAGTTTGTAAAGGAGGCATTTGATATTGTTGGCCTTAATTGGAAAAAATACGTTAAAACAGATAAAAAATTCTTTAGACCATTAGAGCTTAATTATCTTCGTGGAGATGCTAAAAAAGCTGCAAAACAGCTCAAATGGAAGCCTAAAACAACTTTTAAAAAACTAGTGAAGATGATGATGGACGAAGATCTAAGGCGATGGAAGAATTTTCTTGATGGCAAAGCGTTTCCATGGGATGCACCGTTATATCCTGATGAATCTAAACTGATCACAAGACTAAGCAACAGAAAAAATTAGATGACTGGTATTATAGCTGACGACAAAAAACATACGAACAATATACTAGGTCCACCTATCAATGAATGTAGGGCATGTGGAGAATCTGATTTAATTCCAATTCTTTCTTTAGGAAATCAATACCCATCAAATTTTATTGATGAGGATTTCTCACCCAATGAAAAAGACAAAATTCCATTAGAACTTGTATTCTGCGGAAAAAAAGAATGTGGACTTCTTCAATTAAAACATACGGCATCAAGGAAATCATTATACGAAGAATATTGGTTTCGGTCAGGTTTGAATGAGGCTATGAGAAAAGCATTGCAAGATATCACTGAAAATATAGAAAAAAGAATTCCTCTTTCACAGAATGATATTGTATTAGATATAGGATGCAATGATGGAACATTATTACGTTCGTACAAGTCAAATGTTAGATTAGTAGGATTTGAACCGGCGTCAAATCTAATAAATGAAGCTAAACCTGGCACTGTTAAGATTATCAATGATTTTTTTCGATTTGATAAGTTTGCAAAACATTTCCCTAATGAAAAATGTAAGGTGATAACCTCTATAGCAATGTTTTATGATTTGGAGGATCCAAAGTCTTTTGTTAGAGATATTGTAAATTGTTTAGATCAATCAGGAATATGGGTAATACAAATGGCATATATCATACCAATGCTTGAACTGAATGCATTTGATAACATAGTACATGAGCATTTACAGTATTATTCGTTAAAATCACTAAAAAATCTCTTAGAAAGTTATAGTTTAGATATATTTGATGTTGAACTAAACGATGTTTACGGTGGAAGTTTTCGTGTATTTGTTAAGAGCAAAGCGAATGACCAAATTCAAATCCAAAACTCGGTTGATGAATGGCTAACAAAAGAGGAAGAATTTGGTTTATCAGAAAAACAAACTTATCTAGACTTTGCCAAGAGAGTAAACTCAGTTAAAGATGAACTATATGATTTTATAAATCAAGAAAGTTCTAATGGTAAAATAATTTATGTTTATGGTGCATCTACAAAAGGCAATGCATTATTGCAATTTTGTAACCTAAATGACAAGCTGATCAAGAAAGCGGCGGATAGAGATTCTATAAAACACGGAAAAAGAACAATCGGAAGTAATATACCAATAATTTCCGAAGAGCAAGCAAGAAAAGAGAAACCTGATTATTTTCTTATACTACCTTGGCACCTAGTGGAATTTTTTAAAGAGCGGGAAAAAGAATTCCTTAGTAATGGTGGAAAATTCATTATCCCATTGCCAAAATTTAAGATAATATCTAATAACGAAACTAGTCATGATTGAACTTATTTTCTATATGTAAAGGATAAATTCGGGAAGTTATTTTACGATAAATTATGAATATAGAAAGAATTACCCCATCATGTAACTTAAACACTGTAAAAGATGGACGAGGTGGAATTTTTACCTTTTATCCCAAAGATCCAATTGTTGAGATTAACTTCAATATAGTAAAAGCAGGTAAAGTTCGTGGAAACCATCACCATCCAGAATTTGATGAATATTATGTGTTAACTTCAGGAGAAGGTGTACTAGTTTGTAAGGACACTCCGGAATCTAAGGAAGAATTTTTGTATCTATCTCGTGGACAGTGCACTAGAACACCAAAAGGTACCAGTCATGTTTTCTTAGCTATTTCCGACTGTACGTTAGTTGTATTACTGACAAAGAAATGGGATGATTGTAAAACACCAATTGTACATGAGGATATGGGAATGGGAAAAGGAGATCACGGTGATCCAAATTCACCATATTACAAAGACAAATAATTTTTTTAACAAAAAAAAACACTTGAAAATTAGACTATCAATTTTTTGTATTATAGGAGGATGTTTTTCGAAGGATTTTCAATAATTTGAAATAATCATTTACTATTGAAAAACTAAATTTACTTGATCCTTCTTTACGGTTTACACAGACAAACGGAACTTCCTTAACTTTTGCTCCCTTAGTTTTCACTAGAATTTCTAAAAGTATTTTGTATCCAATAGCTTCAAAAGATAAATTTTTAATTAAATCTTTTTTTAATGCAAAAAGACCAGTCATAGAATCTTTGACATCTAGCCCTAACCATAATCCAGCTAAACTATTTCCAATCTTACTAATTAATTTTCTAGTAATAGGCCATTCTTCATACTTACCACCTTCCACATATCTGGAACCAACCACAATGTCTAACCCACTATTTACCAATTCATCATACATAATTGAGATCATTTGAGGCGGATGGGAAAAATCACTATCCATAACAAGAACAAATTTACTATAGGCTAGACCAATTCCATCAATTACTGCAGAACTTAATCCTCGTTTACCTTTCCTTGTATGAATTCTAAATGAAATAACTCCTTTTGATTTTTGGATATAGGAATTTACAATTTTACTTGTTCCATCAGGGGAATCGTCGTCTATTACAAGTACTTCTGCATTTATTCTAGGTGGAACAGCTATAGCTATAGCATCTAACATTTTTTCAATAGTTAATGATTCATTATACGTAGGAAGTATTATACTAAGATCAGGCTCATTATTATTTTTCTGTTCATTCATCATTAGAATTCATTAAATTAATCTCATAAAAACCAATTAACGTATTTTATTAATAAAATATGAGTACTGTGAAAGGCAACACTAGTATTATAATTAATTTTTACATAACTGGATTTCATTCTCAAACTCAATCTTTCTATCATCTTTAACTCCTACAAGGGTAATTTTTTGGCAATCATCTTTAAGATAACCTGACAAAAATGAAATGGTCCAGCCTGCATTATCATCCATATTTAATCCTAAATCTTCAGCGATATCATTTCGGGGATAAAAATGATCATATTTTAAGAAAGGTTCACCATTTACAATTAAATAAATACTATCCAACTCTTTCTTGTTTTCGTCAAGCGACCAACCACTTATTGTGACAAGAGGTTTTTCAATAATCAAGGATTTGTTTTCAAAAACTAATGAATCGTTTATCGTTTCAATTTCTGTAAAGCCCACACCTGATTGGGCTTTTACATGTAAAGCAGTTTTGAAAAACTTGACATCTTGCTCATTTTTTGAATTAAAATTATCATTATTGAAAAAACTCATATTATTCTCCAGAAAATAATTGAATATCTTATTACTATCAGGAGAACTCAGAGGTTCTTCTGATTTTATACAATTTGGATTACTTGAAAGTGAGTAACAATTCATGATATAGAGTTTATTTTCATAATAATTATCAGCTCTTGACCAACCAGCATAATAAGATGGAGCTAATAATACTGATTGAGCAATTATCATAATCAGAAGAAAAATAACCAGAGCCTTGATACGGTTTTTTCGTATATCATTTTTCAAATTAAGAATTACTAATCCAATTAAAACTAGAAGACCAATTTGGAAGAATTGTGAAAACTCTATGTAATAGGGTTCATTACCACCGTGTAAAGCTAAATGACCCCTTCCTAACTCAGCTATGACCGCAGATGAGATTCCGACTAACAGAAAATTGAACCATGGTTTTACTGCAGCAATTTTTTTCAGTTTCATAAAATATACAGCGCAAAAAATTGAGAAAAAAATTGAAATTGTACCAACTAAATTCATAAGCAGATCATACTTCAAGCGAAAAGCAGCGGAAAGAAATACAGTGATAAAATCTAGACCTTCTAGAGAAATTGGAGATGATTTTCCTATACCACTTAATCCATTCTCTGGAAGTAGTTGATAAAATACAAATCCCATTACAATCATTGCCGCTATCCATATAACCAGCCATTTTTTTCCTACCAGTTTTTTTTCTTCTGATTTGTAATTTATCAAACTGAAAATACCAGCAATCCAAATAACAATTCCAAGTATACTTGAAAAAGTAGCAATTATTCCAAGAATAACACAGATAGAAAATATAGGGGCAGTTATTGTTTTTTTGTTAAATAGAAATATTACCAAAATTACCGCAAGCTGTGGCAAAATCATTTGCCATCCTGTTAAAGCATTTTCGGAACTACTGATTAATGGACTAAAAATAAATGCAGATATCGGTATTAAAAGCCATAAAAGTTTGTCATGTGTTTTTTTAACTAGTAAATATGTAAAAAATAAAACTCCTGCATATATTGGCCATTGAAGAAAATGCAAGTTGACAACGTCAAAAGAATTGAAATACAAATTTGGAAGCATTACTAAATACGGAAAGGCTAACACATGTTGGTTAAAAGGAGTAAATAATTCCTGGATCAAAGAAATTTCTGATGTCATAAAATCATACACAATAGTTATCGGAAGAAATTCCATAGAATATGGTACATTGATTTTGTGTGCCCAAATGAAGAAAATCCAATGTATGGCAAAAAAGCATATACATAAGAAAATAATTTTTTTCTGATATTTCTCAAAAAACGAATTTGATGTGGAATACATTAAACAGCTAATCAGCAATGATCCTCATTGATTAGTCTTTTTAGAAATTTGATAGTGTAAGAAGATCAGTTTCATACGAAAGATACAAAAATTAGTTATTGAATCGTATGAATAATGCTTGGAAAAATAAAAAATAAAATAAAAAGTTCGGGAATTATAGGTAAAGCAAAATATGGAAAAGTTTGGCAAGAAAAATTTGGCGATGATCAAGTTCAGTGGTATGAAGAAATGCATAATTCTTGTTTAAAAATGCATAATGATTTCAAAGAATTTCTTACTGACAAGTCACTATCTACTATATTAGAGGTTGGTTGTGGAGCTGGATATTATCCAAGAAATTTAAAAGAACTTTTTGTAAATATAGAATATACGGGAACTGATATTTCAGAAACTGCAATTAAATTTTGTAAATCAAAATCATCATTCAATTTTATTTGTACTGACTTTCTGAAAACCCCCTTAAACAAAAAATTTGATTTGGTATTTTCGCACGCTCTAATAGATCATGTTTATGATGTTGATCTATTTATTGAAAAAATCATACAATCTAGTAAGAGATTTGCATATATTACTGCATATCGTGGATATTTTCCAGATTTAGAAAGACATGTAATACGACGTAATAACTTGGAAGGTTCGTATTATAATGATATTTCTATTAAACAAGTAAGTAAAAAATTACTGGGGATGGGATTGCAAGAACATGAATATTCTTTCAATTCAATAAAAGTGGCAGATGAGGGAAGAGATGATGATTGGCAAACAATTATCAAAATAGAAAAAGACAATAATTTATGATTGTTTTTCTAATTCTTAATTAAAATGTCAGTTACATCTTTGAATTGATATATTTTATCAAACGGATTACTATAGTATGAGCTATTTTCTAGCAGATCATATTCACCGTTGAAATATGAATTGAATATTATGCGAAAAGTATTCACGGGAGTTCTAGGTTCAGATAGCAGATCTTTTTTCTCATCAGGTAAATAATATGCATCAAAATTATTGAAAATTCTTTCAACAAGTTTTTCATCTTTCCATGCATTATCCCAATCGTCAATACCCATTCGTGCACCGTGATCTGAATGTATTATAATTATTGGTGGTACATCTGATTCCAAAAGCAATTTATCAATAACTTCCTGTGTTTTTTTATTAACAAATTTAAGCTGATCAAGATAAGGATATTTGTTAAATTCCAGATCTAACTCTAAAAATACTTTATTTTGATCTTGTGGTTCTCCGTTTGCCTTAAATAAATATGGAGAATGTGGCATCATAATATGAGCAAAAACAAAGATGGGTTTATCATTATCATGTTGTAATTTTGGTAATGCAGAAAATACACACAGTCTATATTCTCTTAAATCATCAGCTGATTTTTTTATAGAAAAAGGACCTAATATCGTAGTATGTTGGATTATAGTCCATAAATCTTCATGCCAGATATTACGTATGCACATGTTCTGGTCAAAATTTTCAATATCATTAAAAAAATTACCTCCATCAAAATTTATAGTTTCATATCCAATTGATTTGTAATATTGTGTAACCAAATTAGTATCCATCATGTGGTATAATTCACGCTCGTTATTAGAGTCATAATATTTCTCGCCAAGATAATTTACATATTTCATATTCATAATAGATGGCAAGGAAAAAAGTGTTGAGGGATAATTACTATAGCTTTCATCTGCTACGTCAAATCCCCGTTTGGTCAAAAATGAGATGAATTCTTGATTATCATAATCCAAATATTTCTCCAGACTTTTAGAGTTAGCATAATCATCTAGAATGATATAATAGATATCTGGATAGGTTGCTATCGTACTTACATCATAAGGGTATTTTTCAGCCGTTGTATCTGTATCATAAAGATAATTATTTTCTAAATAATAAGTTCCAATATTTACCAAAATAATCACAAATAGAGTAGCTGAAATATAGTTAGACACCGTAGTTGGAATAACAAATGTTCTTTTTGCTTTAGTAAAATAATAACTTGCTGCTATAAACACAGCAACATAGGTAATTAAAAGAAATCTGTGTCTTCCTATTTCAAAACCACCTATTTCCGATCCATCTATAAAATAGAAAATATGACCGTATGTAAAGAATAACGCTAAATATACAGATACAAGTAACCCTGATTTTTCTGTGCTTTTAAAAATATATCTTAGTAAAATCCACAGTAATACAGTTACAGCAACAACTAATGATAATGGTATTAGAATATTTTCTAGTACTAATGTATGTAAATTAATTGAAAAAAGAAAGGAAATAGGAAATATTGCAAATAGAATAGGGTGTAAAACAATTGTTTTCTGCAGATTGTTTTTTAAATTCATATTAATTCAAAACATTGATTTTTAATATTTTATTTATCAACAAAAATGTTTTTGGTGTTTTGCAATTTTTCAAGTACATTTTTTCTAATAAAAATCTCTGATAATTTAGATTTGTTTAAAATAGCTTTTCGGATTCTTGTACCACTAATCTCCAAATGATATTTTTTGCTGTGTGGACACGTTTTAGATGTAGTTACTTGGTCACATTTTTTACAATAATATGGTTCATGAAAACGTAAAATTTTAATTTTGATATCATTGAATTTATTAAAAATTTTTTGTGAGTCATATTTTCCATAAAAGTTCTTTACACCAGTATGATCACGTCCTACAATGAAATGTGTACAACCATAATTTCGTCTCACAATTGCAGTAAATATAGCCTCTCTAGGACCGGCATATCTAGAATAAGTTAGTAGTGGGGTGAAAATCACATTATTACTTGGCAGATAATTTTTGATATAAAATTTGTAACTACTAATTATAGCACTATTGGAAAAATCTCCAATTTTTTTAGAACCAACAACTGGATGAATTAATATTCCATCAGAATTTTCTAGGCTATTTTTATGTAAAAATTCATGCGCTCGGTGGGGTGGATTACGTGTGTGAAAACCTACGACTTTCTTCCAAGCTTTTTTTCTAATGATTTTCTTAATCTGATCAGGTTCTAACGTAGGAATTCCTAATATTTTATCCAGTTTTCCAACTCTTGTGAGTTTACCTGTGAGAAATATGTTAGAAGATTTTTTTGTTTCAAGTACACCAGGATGTCTAATATCACTTGTTCCATAAAATAATTTTATCATCTTTTTTAAGTTATAATCAAAAATATCGCTAATTTTCAGTTTGGCCAAATTTTGTTTTCTAACTTTTAATAATAATGTTGTACCGACTGACACAGTGTGTTCTAAAGGTTTAGAAAATAGGATTGGAATTGGCCATATTTCTCCCGTAGGTAATCGCATTTTTTTTAAGACACTATCCAATTGTTTGTAATTCAAAAATGTGTTTAATGGTTTGAATCCTCCATTTAACAACTGTTCAACATCCATGGCAGTATTAAGATCAGTATTTATCGTAAGAGTTCTATTAGAAAATTTCAATTTATATCAGATAAATCCTATTTTCTTTCTTTTAACATTTACCGTCATTTGATCATAGAAAATTACTATTAATTTTTCTTACATAAAATTAGTTGAATATACACAATCAATCGCTAAAAATTATGCCCCTAGCTCTAAGTAATGTTATATTATTTTTTTTACAAAAATCTACTAATTTTTCTACGTACGATTGAAATTTTATAGAATCGTTCATTTTTACAAGTGAAGCATACAAATCATCATGATCAAGCATTACTATTTTTTTTACACCTTGCAATTCTTTCGTTATATCTTTCATATTATCAATAGAAGAAGGGTTTTCAATCTTTGGTACAACTATAATATTTCTTGGTAGTAATTTATTATATTTTGAAATGTCATTTGAAGACATTACATTAGATATTGCAAAGTATTTTATTTGCTTGTAAGACTTTATGATTGTAATTAAATCCTCCAATGTGTATTTGTTGTTAGGTGGTTTTAATCTTCCAATCGGCAAATCTAAAAATATCGAATGAGTTTTATGTTTTTTTAAAGTATCAGTTAACTCTTGAATATTATTCACCCATGCCAAATTAACTCTAAATATGGCTTCTTCTGGAAATGACATATCATATCTTGCCAAATTTTGAGAAATCAGTAACATAGATTTCGTGTAAGTTTATTACAATTTATTGATTTCTTTACATTCATCAGCAATTTTGGCAATATGTTTTGCGCCTATAATTTTAGATCTACCAATATTAAAGACAGTTCGTAAACGAACTTCATGAATTTGTTTTCTAAATTTTTCTAAATTTTCAAGTAAAGAGTTGATTTTATTTGGAAGCTCACTAAGTTGGTTAGGTGATATTACATCGCCAATCTCAGTTCTAATACTAATTTCAATAGGTTCACAGTTAATATCATCAAAATCCGGATTGTTAATTTTTTTAGGAACATCTATAAAAATAACTGGTCGTTCTAAGGAAAATGCATACTCCATTGAAACCCCTGACCAATCTGAAATCATACAGTCTGATGCATAAAATGAGTCATAAGAGCTGATATCAGTTTCTAAAATAAAATCTGAATTATTTTGGAATTCGTCCTGAATTCTTTTAATTATATTAGGAGATTTACGTGTAGTTATTGGATGTGGGCGTACAGTTACATGGTATTGAGCATCAAGAAGAATTTTTATAATCTCTAAACTTTTTATTTCAAGTAAACTATTAACTCCAAACGAGGGAGCAATGATAATATGTTTTTTACCGTCATTGCTAGGAATTTGTTGTCTAAGTGTTAAAGTTTTTTCTAAAAGTGTATCCAGATGACCATAACCATACTCAATCAAATTCTTTGTCTTTAATCCATATACATCTTCAGTAGTTCGAATTTCCTTAATATGATGTGATCCAACACAAAATATGGTATCAAAATGATCAACAGCACCTTTGCGTAAATAAGAATGGACACTAAACATAGAATGAAAAATATAAACATAATGAACTGGGTAGGATTTTGATCGTTTAATATGAAAAGTTTCTAAATCAGGCATATCCATTACCAGAACATCAGCCTTTAAACTAAGAAATAATTTAGTTCTAGCAGTTCCATTACCTATGTAAAAAGCATGAACTTTGTTATTTTTTGTGGTGAGAATTGGATCTGAACTATTGGATGTAATATAACATACATCACGTTCTAAACTTTCTGTTAATTCATCAATTAAAGGTTGTAAATGTACTATTGAACCAGTATTTTCTGCATAAAATACTATAGAACGTACACTAGGTTCTAGCGATTCAAATTTTTTTAATTCTTTCCACTCACGGCCTAATGAAATACTTAAGAATTTCATACTCGATCAATTTACAGATTCTCTTCTATTTATCGCTCTACCTTTAAAATATATTTTTTTATCAATTTATACGCATTGTTACTAGATATCAACGTGTAAAACCATATCCTCATATTTGGAAAACTAGATACAAATTCATGAAAAAGGAAAAAAACTAGTGTTTGCTAATTTTTCTATAACTATGGATAAAGTATCACAACCACTTGTCAGTATAATAATTTTGAATTATAATGCTGGTCAATTACTTCTAGATTGTGTAGAATCAATCATGCAAACCAATTATGGTAATTTTGAGGTAATAGTAGTGGATAATGCATCTAGGGATGAAAGTCATAGAAAATGTAAAGATTTTTTTGAAAATATTCGTTTAATTGAGAATGGAAAAAACTTGGGCTATTGTGCTGGAAATAATGTTGGAATAAAAAATGCAAAGGGAGATTTTATTGTAATTTTAAATCCAGATACTACAGTTGAACCAGATTGGTTAAGTGAGTTAATTATCATGTACAATAAATATGGAGAAGCACTCTATCAACCTAAACATCTTTCACTAAAAAATAAATCTGTTTTTATGAGTGCAGGAAATATGATGAATGTTTTTGGGTTTGGTTATGCAAGAGAAAAGGGTAGAAAAGATATCAATCAGTATAATGTAGTTGAGCAAATAGGATATGCTTCTGGAACTTGTTTATTTGCACCAAATTCAGTTTTCAAAAAAGTAGGTCTATTGGATCCGTTCATTTTTTTGTATCATGATGATCTTGATCTTGGTTGGAGGGCTGCACAATTAGGAATAAAATCGTATTATGTACCTACTTCAGTCATTTACCATGCTGAAAGCTATATGCTTGGATGGAGTTCTGAAAAATTTTTTTGGCTTGAGCGAAATAGAAAATACTGCTTGCAAACACATTATTCTAAGGATACATATTCAAAAATCCACTCTACATTAATGCTAGTAGATCTTTTGGTGTGGTTGTTTTATTTATCAAAAGGATTCTTGGGAGCTAAAATTAAGGCAGAATTGGATTTAAGAAAAAACAGAAAAAAAATCGCAGAGCGCTACGAGTATCTTGAACATCATAAAAAAATATCAGATAAGGATCTAATAATGAATTTACCTGATGTAATGCATATTCCATCAAATGTAACAGGAAAAAATACTAATAGTATTTTTAATAAATTAATTAAACGATTAAGTCAAAGAGCAAAAAAATCTATTTCTGGCTAAATCAGATTACAACTTATGTGAAATCACAACAGCAACAGCATATTCTTTTTCATGAGTAACAGACACTAAGAAAAAGTATTTTTTAGATTTTTTTCCAGTTAGTCTAACCATTGGACGATTCTTAGAATTAGAACATAATATATCTTGAAAGGTAATCTTATCCTGAACAGATTTAATAACTGATTCTTTTATACTGAATTTTCCTGCAAAATGAGTATACGGATCCTTAAATTTTAAACAATAACTAATTTCTGATTTAGAAAAAATCTTATCATAAAAATTTTTATTTTTTTTATAGTTTTTTTCCCTAAATCTCTCAACTTTTACAATATCAATACCAATTCCAAAATTTTCAAGTATTTTTTTCAAGATTGCTTCTTTTCTACCAGCTCAATGAGTCTACAATTCGTATTTTTCATATCTAATATAACAAAAGCAATTAAACGATCTTCAAAACCTTTTACGGCGTCTACTATAATACGTGCCCCATTTTTTTTCATCTTTCCCAATTCAAGATGAATATTATCAACTTCAAAACATAAATGATGAAATCCGCCTCCTGTTTTGACAAAATCTGATATTGGAGAATTTTCTTGTGCAGGTTCAATTAATTCTAAGAAAACATTGTTTGTTTTTAGAAAACAAATGTTAACTTTTTGTGAGCCAACCAAAGAAGGTATAGTTGTAGATTCAAAATTTAAAAATTGTGTTAGTTCTCCTAACGAGTTTTGAATGTTTTTAACAACTATACCTATATGATGTAATTTCAATTAATATTATACACCTCTGTAGAAATTTCATTCATTAATATTTACACCATGTTTTTCTAATTGTTTTTTAAAATCGCCAACATTTTTGATTTCAAGTGTTTCTTCAAGCGAGAATTTTATGTTAAATTCTTTTTCAATCTCGTTCAAAAGCACATACATATTAAATGAATCCCATTCTGGCATTGATTCTGATCCAGAATCATCATTTATTTGTGATATTGATACATTCATGACTCTTGAAATTATTTCAGAAAGTTTATCCTTGCCAAACATATTATCGCTATTATGATTTAGCTTAATTTAGTATTTGTTACTAATTCTTCTATCAATGCATTTTATTAGAAATATTTAGATAGATTCAGAAAATCTGTCGTATGTGAGTAAATATAAGGATCTTATTGATGATGCAATAACTCTCAATGAAAAAGAACTGATGGAATACTATGGTTACACTGGTAGTTTAGGCCGTTTTCAAATTCGTATAAAATATCTTAATTCATGGATTTTGCATAGATTGGCATTTTCTTCTCCACATTCTGGTTTTGCTATTAGAATGCAAAGGGCAAGGGGTGTTAGAATTGGAAAAAATTGTCATTTTAATCCTTATACATTCATCGATCTAATATACCCAAAACTTGTAGAAATTGAAGATAATGTTACACTAGGATCTTTTTCAATGATCTTCGCTCATAGTAATCCCACTGCAAATTTATTTTTGAAAAAAGGCGCATACCCTAGAAAGGTTGCCCAAGTCAAAATAAAATCTGGGGCTGTTGTCAATCCTGGGTGTATTATTACATCTGGAGTTACAATTGGAACAAATTCAATAGTATCTCCTGGAAGCGTCGTAACTCAGGATGTACCTGATCACTGTGTTGTAGTAGGTAATCCAGCTAGAGTTGTAAAAAAAATAGAGTAACTAAATTGAATATAATAGGAATTGATTTTGAAGATTGGTATCATCCAGAATTAGTTAAACGAAATATCAAAGATGAAAAACATGAACCATCTGTACTAAATGGTATTGATAAAATATTAGATCTGTTAAGAAAACATGACACATTTGCAACATTTTTCGTTGTAGGCGAACTTCTAGAATTCCAGCCAGAAATTTTTGATAAGATCATTGATAATGGACACGAGATTGGATTTCATACAATGTACCATGAGCGATTAGACTCATTAGGATTTGAAGAAAAATTTTCAAACGAAATTAAAAAATTTGCTGAGTTAACTAAACATAAATCACAAGGATTTAGGGCACCTACATTTTCATTGAATCAGTCAAGTTCATGGGTTATTGATGTTTTGGTAGAAAATAATTATGTTTATGATAGTAGTATAATTCCCGCTAAATCGAACATGTATGGATCACCTAATGCGGAGCATTCACCTTATAGAATTTCAAGTAAATGTATTGAAAAAAATGATTCCTCAGGAAAATTAATCGAGTTTCCATTATTGACAACAAAATTTTTGGGTAAAAAAATTCCAGCAGCCGGAGGATTCTATTTAAGAACACTTCCCACTAGAGTCATTAAAAATGCAATTAAAAATTATGAAAAAAAGTGTATGCCAGCAACTTTTTACATTCATTCGTGGGAACTTACACCAGAATTTATGCCAAGGCTAGATTTACCACTTAAAGACAAATTTATTACTTATCATAATTTGGATAAGGCATACCCTCGAATGTCAGAATTACTAAAACATTTCGAGTTTACATCTTTTAGTAGATATATCAAAGAAAAAAAGATGATTAGATAATTTTTTTGGCTCTTAAACTACACTGAACCTTAACTATATTAAAAGAATCAATTCTGGTATTCTTATGACTCCTGGTATTGGATTAATGGATAGAAGATTGAAGACTGAGAAAGATGCAACATCGTTAGCAATATCTGGTATTATGAAGAACTACAAAGTCGAATCTACTAAGATCAGTACTCTTGAAACAAAATATGATGATGATGCAGGAGATTGGTATATTGCATTGGGATGGGAAGATAAACGTGTAATTGTAAAGATGGATTCAGTTCTAGCAACTATAACAGAAATTAAAGAAATTTAATTCTTAAAAGAAATGATCACCAGAAACTGAACCAGAATTATTAAAATTAAAGTAGAAACCTTGAATGTAAGGATTATTAGCTTTAATTGTGACCCATCCTTCTGTTTTAATAAATTTTTTAACATCAACATCATTTGAATAAATTCTCTCTTCACGATTTGCTTTAAGAGTGAGTTTTTTAGAGATTGTTGAAGAATCTTCCTTTCTAAAAAATGTCATTTCAATTTCAGAGTCTCTTTGATAATTCTTCAATGTAGAAAAATTGCCTATCGTGATCACAGAATTACGATGTGGGAATATTGGAGCCCAGTGAAATGATCCAGGTTTATTTTCAATTAGTGGATTACCAACATGTGAATTAAAACAAATATTACAAGGTAATTTAGATTTTAGGTCATATACACCAACATCAAGACCAAATTTTATTCGTGTTGGAATTTTATTACCCTCAAAATCACATATGATATTTGAACAAGAAATTTCATTATTTTTATATTTAGAAACTATTTCACTAAAATTTATTTTATATAATTTTGATTCTGCAGTATCAATATGCAAAAATTTTGGTAATTCGTGAATTTTTTCACCATTTTTATTATACAATTCAAGATTTACAAAGAAATTAGAAGGAGAAAAATTTGGATATATAATCAAGTTTGTGTATTCATTATTTTTTGTAAAAAGTGGTATGTATACTGATGAATCATAATGTGTATCATTACTTCTATTCCAAAAATCTGTTTTATCTGAACGTGATGTACAATCATAGTACGAGTGAGTAAAACTCACAGAAGGGAGAGATGATTGTATTGTACCTACGAGAAATCGTGGGTAAAATCCCTCAAAATCATGTTTTAAGGAAATTGTCCCAGAATCATTATCAAGAATTTTGGATAGGTTTGGTATGTAGTCTTTAAAAAAAACCATTTTTGTTTCAAAAGGGTTGATCTTTCCTAGTTTAAAATTTCCATTGTATTTATCAGATTTTGAATTTGTGATAATGTATTCAATCTGGCCGTCTTGATTATGCAGTGGTCCGTTAACAAAAGATAGAAATGAGTTTAGATCATTTGTTTCATGAATATCAAATCCTGTTTCAGGAACTTTAAATTGATCATTTTCTTTGAAATCTTCAAAATCATTATAGATTCTTCCTAAAGTATGAACACAAGTATTGAAATCATCATTATAATATTCTAAGACTAGAGCGGGGTATGGAAATATCATATCTCTTGTAGAATTGAACTCTGTTTCAATTGATCCAATAAAATTTGATTGGGAATTATAATTTATTTCATCTAAAAGAGATTTGAGAATTATTGAAAATGCTTTTGTTTCATTAATTATTTGAATTTTTCTTAATAATACTTTACCAGATTGTTCTCTTAAAGTTATAGTTAATGTAACTTCTGGGATTTGTCTTTTTAATAACCAATATCCCAAAAAGTGAATTGATGTAGAATAATTTTGATTATGAATTACAGGAAATACACCAGAACTACGAAATATTGGTTTTTTTATGGAGATATGGGTTTCTCCAAATTCTTGCGTTGATTTGAGATGTTGAAAATAACTTTTCATATCTAATTAGAAGTTTTAGAGTATAAAATCAGTTTCTACTTTTAAATTCTACATTTGGTGTATCGTTTTGATTTTTCAAAACTATCAGACCTCCTTCTTGTAATTGCTTTAAAAGTTGCATTACCTCTTTTTCCACTTGTGAACGTTGTAGTCCTGTTTGTTGTGCAAAAAGTTCTACTAATTCTGTAACCTTTCTTTCCCCATTACATGATCTCCAAAAGTCGATGATTGCTTGGTTTACCATAAATCCTTGATCGTGTTCATTAGCTAACATTATAGAACCATCCTCCTGTTTTACCATCTTACCTACTCCCTGTGGCATTGATGTTTCATAGTTAATTGGTGCAGGCGTAGATTGGTTACCAAAACCTTTCATTTTTGCTTTAGCGTCATCAGACATTCTATCCATAGACCATGGAGGATCCCAAACTATGTCAACTTGAACATTATTTACACCAGGAACTTTTTTTGTATACCTAGTAACATCATCAACCATAGTGTCGTGTAATGGACACCCTTTTGTGGTCATTGTCATTTTGATGTTAACATCATTATTGGTAGATACATCTATTCCGTAAATTAATCCCATATCCACAATACTGAGAGGAACTTCTGGATCCATGCATTGTTTAAGAGAATTTGTAATTTGTTCAGTAGTAACTTGACTCATATGCTGAGAAAACTAAGGAATAAATAAAAACGTTCTATTCATTAGCTGCGAATAATTCTTTAATAGTTTCTACGAAGGGTGCTGTAATCACTCCATTTTCAGTTATTATTCCTGAAATGAGTTCAGGCGGTGTCATATCAAAAGCCGGATTTATAACATCAATATCATCAGGAGCAGTTTTCTTCTCCCCTATCATAGTTACCTCAGATGATTTTCTTTGCTCTATAACAATGTCTTCAGGGTTATTACTTAGATCAAAAGTAGATAATGGAGCTGCAACATAAAATGGTACATCATGTTGTTTAGCAAGCAACGCCACTTGGTATGTTCCAATTTTATTAAAAACATGACCAGTTTTCAAAATTCTATCAGCACCTACTATTATTTTGTTTACTAAATTATTCGCTAAAGTATAACCAACCGCTGTATCAGGGATTAGGGTAACATCTATACCGTCATGTTTTAGTTCAAAAGCCGTGAGCCTAGAACCTTGTTGGACAGGTCTAGTTTCTGTAGCTATCACTTTGATATTTTTTCCGCTTTCCTTACTTGCTCTAATAACACCTAATGCAGTTCCATATCCAACGGTAGCAAGAGCTCCAGCATTACAATGAGTTAATACAGTATCATTATCGTCAAATAGTTTTGAACCATGTTTACCCATGGTCATGTTAATTTTAACATCCTGATCCGCCATTTGTTTTGCAGTTTCTACAACGGTTTTTTTTATTTCTTCAGGATCCTTACAAGATCTTGCTACCTCCATAATCTTTTCTAGTCCCCATGCTAAGTTTACAGCAGTAGGTCTAGTCTCAAAAAGAATGTTTTTAGCACTATTAAGATCATTGATCATCTCCTCTTTTGTAGATGCATTACTTTGTAAGGTAGCCAAAGCTAAACCAAATGCGCCAGAAACTCCAATAGCTGGAGCACCCCTAACAACTAAAGTTTTAATCGCATTTGCCACCTGCTTATAATCCGTATAAGTTACAAACAATAATTGATTTGGAAGTTTAGTCTGATCAATCATTATGACAGAATTATCTTTCCATTCAATAGTTTTTAGAGTCATGAAAATTATAACAAGGATTACAGGTTATATTATTTCGCAATTTTTTCAAGATTATAATTTAGTAGTTAAGTATTTTATTCCAGTCATAGTTGATTAATTGATTAATGAATTCTAAAGAACTCCAAAGAATAGATTCTAAAAAAATGTATGAGGTTTATGATAAATGGCCTCAAACTGCAAAAGAAAGTTATGAAATGAATTTAGGAAAATTCACTGTAAAAGATGTAGATCATATTGTTTTTGCCGGAATGGGAGGTTCAGGTACAATTGGTGATGTAATGTCATCGTTGCTTTCAAAAGATGACATTCATGTAAGTGTTGTAAAGGGTTATCTGCTACCTAAAACAGTTGATTCGAATACTCTTGTAGTTCTTACGAGTATTTCTGGAAACACAGATGAAACATTAACAATTTTAAGGAATAATTTAAAATCGAATGCAAAATTTATTGCATTCTCCTCAGGTGGAAAATTACAGGAATTGTCTCAAAAAAATAATATTTCTCATTATATTATTCCTGAATATCATTCTCCAAGAGCATCATTTCTAACTTTCCTATATTCAATTATCAACGTATTAGAGGATGTATTACCGTTAAAAAGAACAGATGTAACTGAATCATTTCTAAAACTTGATGAGGTCAAAAACGAAATAAATTCTTCAAATTTGAATGAGAAAAACTATGCGCTTAATCTTGCAAAATGGATATCTTACATTCCGTTAATGTATTATCCATGGGGTTTACAATCAGCTGCTGTGAGATTTAAGAATTCAATGCAGGAAAATGCTAAAACGCATACTATAATTGAAAATATTATTGAATCATGTCATAATGGAGTTGTTGCTTGGGAAAAACCTACAAAATTACAACCAATACTTCTTCAAGGAACCGACGATTATATCAAAACAAAGGAAAGATTGAACATTATGAAAGAATTTTTTAATGAAAAAGATATCAAATATCAAGAAATTTTTTCAAAAGATGGAAGTATTTTATCAAAACTTGTATGTTTAATTTATCAACTGGATTTTACAAGTATCTATAATGCAGTTTTGTCAGGCATTGATCCTTCCCCAGTTGACTCAATTGATTTTATAAAAGGCAAATTATAATCTATTCACAATCTATTTTTAAAATTCTTATTTATTTTATTTATTTGATTTAATGAATTATCGTTAATCAATTCAAGATTAGGAATTACACAGTGACCGCCTATATTACCTGGAAACATTCTAGGTCTATTTCCGAGAAATTTATGAATTTCATCAGCAAAAGACCACATCTCGTTATAATCTACTTTGTTTTTTAAAGCAATGATTTGTGAGATCTGTGCATAGTTTATCAACCAACCATAATATGATGTATCACAAACTATCTTTCCAAGTTCTAATGTTAGAGGATTGGACATACGTTTAGTTTTAACACCAGCTTTTCTCATTAATAACGAAAATTGTGAACTAGCCCATTTTGCATCTGGTGCATTTTTTTGTATTGCAAAAAACTTTGTGTATCTTCTAAGATCACGTAGCATTCTTTTATGCACCCCTCTAGTAGCGCTATAAATTATTGGTATACTGAACTTTGCTTGTAACCATGAAGTTGTTCCAGGTGATATAGTACTATGTATCACAATACTTTTTGGGGAAAATTTTTTAGTTGATTTTTTTAAATTAGTATAAAATGATTTGTTAAATGGAATACAGATATGAATAAATCTAGTTGGTAATTCCACATATTTTTGGTTAGATTTTGGATTTAATTTTGTATTTTTGTCATATCCAACAGTTTTAATAGATTTTGATATGAGTTTGAACATAGGTTTACCAATCTCACCCAGTCCTACTACAACATCCTTCATATCTACAAAAAATGAATAAGAATTACATCATAATACTATTTCTACGAATTAATTTCATGGATTATATAAGCACAATTTTATAACAGGTTTTATCTAATTGCAAAAATCCCTTTAATTATGAAGCCAAAATTATTTTTTTGGATTGATACATCTGGTGTTCATTATGGATTAGCTAAATACATTCAAGATAATTTTGATTGTGAATTATTCTCAATATTTGAAATGACTGATAAGCCAAAATTATTTTTTGAAAGTCAAAAACTTGTTAAATTTAAAAAAATTTGGTTTTACCATGATTATATTTTAAAAACAAAACGAAAACCAGATTTAAATTATCTCAAATCCATAGAAAAAAAATATAATATTCCACTATGGGTAATTGCGGCAAATGACAGAATTTTCAATCATTTTAATAATTTTTATAAATTCTCACGTGATGAAATTTTATTAATTTTAGAAGATGGAATAAAACTCTTTGAAAGAGTTCTGGATGAGGTAAAACCTGATTTTTTAGTTATGTTTGAAACTCATCAACAACACAATCATTTATTTTATAAAATTTGTAAAGCACGAAATATTAAAATTTTACTGACTGTACCATCAAGAACACCTGTTACAAAAGATCGTCTACCTAATGGAAATATATATTATTTATCTGATGAACATGATAAATTCCTTCCATTACCAAAAACCATCAAACCAAATATATATAAAAAAATTAAGTTGAACGAAAAATTTGAAAATATTCGTGACTCAAATTCCGATAAAAGAGTTTATGGTGGGTTCCTAACTTCTCGTTCAAAATATTTTAAAGCAGTTTTAAAGTATTTAATCACAAAAGATACTAATGTACAAACTCATTATACTTATTTTGGTAGATCAAAAATTAAAGTAATTTTTGACAGAATAGCTTATGAATTAAGAAAAAAATATCGTAAAAATTTTATGGAAAAAAATTTAAGCAAAAACATAGAAAATGATTCACCGTTTATTTATTTTCCATTACACCAAGAACAAGAAAGAATATTGTTGTTGGGTGCACCTTTTTATACAAATCAATTTGATGTGATACAAAACATTGCAAAAGCTCTTCCTGTTGGATACAATTTATACATTAAAGAGCATTTTATGATGAATGTCAGAGGTTGGCGTAGTGTTTCTGAAATGAAAAAAATAATGAGTTTGTATAATGTAAAATTATTACACCATACAGTAAATTCAGAGGAATTGATTAAGAAAAGTAGTTTAGTTATATCAATAAAAGGAACCACTGCAATAGAAGCTGCCATTCATAACAAACCATCAATTATATTCGAAAATGTTGGACCATACCAACTATCATCAGTTCATAAATTGCAATCTATAACTGAGTTACCTCAAGCGATAAGAAAATCTTTGAAAATAGAAGTTAATCCAGATGAGGTTAGAAAATATTTGGATGCAATTAATGAATCAGCATTTGAATTTCCATATGTTAGATTGTACATTGATTTTGAATCTAAATTTAAGATTGGTGGTTATTATGCCAATACAGAAATTAATTCTTATAAAATCATGGAATACCTAGAAAAATTTAAACCAGAATTAACACAATTAGCATTATTCCACATAGAAAATATCAAACGCCTTTCTAATTAAAAATTATTTTATTATTTTTCTAATTACTTCAAAAGCCTCAGCAGCATGAAATCCTGATATTGTTCCCCATCTGTCAGCTGAATTTTTAATATTTTCAACTGATCTAGGATGAGGAAACTTTCTAATTTCATTTTTATAAGCTTGCATAGCCTTGATTTTTTTATCCAGTTGATTTTTGATGTTGATAAAATAATTTGGCTTGAACACATAAGGAAATGCCCATTCCGTTGATGATAATATTTCAAAACACATTATTTCTTTTATTGATGATGCAACAGGCCTACAAGCAGTTAATACCGCTTCAAAAACAATTCTATGATCAATATTTAGATCTCCATAATGAGATGTATAGATCCGATCAGGCTTGATTTCTTTTACTAATTTTTCTACAGTTTTCACAATTTTTAATAATGGAACAGTATCCATTTCATTATCAGGGTAATCGAAGAAAATATTTTTTTTTACTTTTAATATATTACATGCTTTTTTAGCATCTTTTCTAAGTTCATCAATTTGATTTTTCATATTGAGCTGCTGTTTTTTATTGCTTTGAGAAGATCTAACATTTTGATATTTAGAATCATAGCGTGATGTTATACCTGTTGCCAAATATGCTACAGTGATCTTGTCACCTTGAGTTGCATGTCTCAAAATAGTTCCACCCATACCTAAAACCTCATCATCCGGATGAGCAACAATAATTAGAACATTCATAGTATACTTCGCTTAATAATTTTTAGTAAATTTATCAGTTTTGAATTGTTTTCTATATACATTTCCAGCAGTAAAAACTTTATCTTCAAAAGCTGTATCATTATCTCTAACACCCAACAAGAATTTTTCTATATCTGAAAGACTTTTCTGTGTTTCTTCATTCAAATAAATTCTTTGATTCAACAATTGTGGTATTTCCCTTCGCCTTATATCCAAATACAAAACACGTCTTCTATTTCCACTATCGTTAGTGGTTCCACTGTGCCAAAGATTTGCATCAAATAAAATTATAGTTGATTCCTTAACTTCAACAATTATTTCATCTGGATGTGATGATGGATCATCCAGATGTTCTTGGACCCAACCGGTTTTTCTATGTGTTTTTGGAACAACTCTAAACGCACCAGTATCCTTTTTTGAATCATTCAGATATATTGCAGCTATAATGTTTTCTGTTTTTCCGTTTTCAGTTTTTTTTGGTGGCCAATCCATATGGAAATCCTGAAAACCTTTTCCCTTCAATGGTTCTCGCATATCCAAGGCACCAATTTTTATATCGTCTCCAAGAATACAATAAGAAATTTTTAGAATATTTTCTTCAGTTAATAATTTGAGAAAAATTTCATGTTTATCGAAAAGATTTCCTAACCTATTGGCTCCAACCTGAAATTGTTTTTTATATTTCAAATATTCCTCTTTTCCTTCCCATCCACCTCTCCAAGATTCTTTTTTGAGTAAAGAATCAATAACTCCTGTAAATTTCTCAATATTTTCGGATATTAAATCAGATTTTGGAATTATACAATATCCATTTTCGTTAAAAATCTCTGCAAAGTGTCTGTCCTCATCATTTAGCTTATAATCTAATTCATCAAGTATTGACTTGATAGAATTAACCATTATCTACTAACTCCTTTTCAAACGATTCATATCTTAATTTATAGTTGTTTTTTATGAAAATTTTTTTACTACTTTCATTTCCAGTCATAACTACAGCCCTTAATTTTTTAATCCCTATTTTTTTTGCATTTTCTTCAACTAACTTTAACATAATTGTGCCAATTCCTTTTGTTTGGAATATTTTTTCTACCATGATGTTTATGTCTTGATCTAAAATTCGAATATAACCAACATCATCTTTTCCATCAGTTGCAATCCACTGGTGAAAATCAGAATTAGATTTTTGTTTATTCATATATTCATAATGTTCGTCTTTGCTAATTGGTTTTGTTTGTATATAGAACGAATTTACATAAAATTTATTTCTTAAACCTAATACATAATCCCAATCTTTTTCAATCACTTTCCTTAGCTTTATTTTCATATTTTTCAAATTTTTATTTTTTTGGAATTGCTTTAAGTGATTCATTGACACAATTTAACACGTAATCAATATCATCATATGAATGACGGTAACAAAAATAACTATGGTGATACGGTTGCCAAAAAACTTTTCTTCTGATCATTTCTGTAAAAAATATTTTTCTATTTTTTTTGTAAACTTCTTTTGTATCACGAACAAACGTTAAATAAGGCATCCATGGAGCTCCAGAAAATTCACATAAATTATCAAAATCTTTTATTATTTCATTTAGTTTATTTTTAAAATAATTACCTTTTTTAGCCAAGTCTTCAATCACATTATTTTTTTCAATAAATTCTATAGTTTTTAGTGCTGCAACCATTGGTAAGCTATTTTCAAAATATGTACTACTTATGAAGGATTTACCAGAGTAAACTTCCATTATTTCTCTTTTCCCTACTAGTGCAGATATTGAGTAGCCATTAGCCATTGCTTTACCAAAAGTTGCAAGATCGGGTATAACATTAAATTTTTTTTGTGCACCTCCGAGATCAACTCTAAAACCAGTTCTAATTTCATCAAAAATCAGCACAATATTTTTTTTGCTTGTTATGTCTCTAACTTTTTCAAGAAAATTATCGTTTGGCATTTCAACCTTGTTGCCTAAAGGAGTATGAATGGGCCAAAGAATCACTGCAGCAATTTCGTTCTCATTGTTTTCAATAATCTCCTTTAATGAGTTATAATCATTGTAGTTGAAATCTAAAACATCACTATAAACGCTTTTTGGAATTCCACCTTTAACTTCTGAACACCAATCATGCCATCCATGATAACCACATCTTAAAATCTTATTTTTACCTGTATATGCTCTAGCCGCTCTAATAGAAGCAGAAGTAGCATCTGATCCCGTTTTGACAAATATTGTTTGTTCCGCACATGGAATTAATTCATTAATTTTTTTTGCTAGTGTATTATGAATAGGCTGTGTGAGAGAAAAATTAAATCCCTTACTTCGAATCTGATTAATAACACTGTCGTCTATCTCTTTTTCTCTATGACCTATTATTATGGGTCCATACGAACATAGCATATCAATATACTCATTACCATCAATATCAGTAACTTTTCCTCCGTTTCCACTTTCAAAAAAAATTGGATATTCGTTTTCCACATAATTATATGGTCGTCTAATAGCTAATACTCCACCTGGATGATAATTTTTTGCATCCTCAAAAGCAGCAAATGATTTGTCTAGTTTAATAGTCATATCTTAATCTAAATTTATAATTTATTCGAGTCATCAGTTTTTAAAAAGCTGTTTATGAAATTGTCAATGTCTACTGCCTCACCAAGAGCCTCACGAACGCCAACGGGAGTCTCAATTTTCTCATTGCTATCCAGTTTTACACTAACATATACTACCTCAGCTGTGAAAATTTGTCGTCCTTCACACACACCGATATATCCTAGATTCCAAGATGTATCACCCCAATGTGTAACAATAACATAGATATCTAATATCTCACCACTTTTGATTGATCCATACCATTCAATACTACATTTCTTATTCATCATATCCCAATTAAATCTCTGACGAAGATCTGAGAATTGTCTTACCCAAGTATCCATCGTGTCATCTATGTACGCTAAATAGTGAGAATTGAAGACAACACCCTGTTGGTCTACTTCGCTATAACGAGCAGTTATCGAGTGACGAAAAGGTTTTATCTTTTTAGACATTTTTTCTCAAAAGTTTAGCAGGTGAACCTATCATGATTGAGTTTTTTTCCACATCTGCTTTTACAAAACTTGATGTTCCAATTAACGAATTTTCACCTACTTCAACACCTGTATCAATTACAACATGCGGTGCAATCCAACATTCCTGACCAATCGTCACTCTGCCACCAATTATACTTCCAACTGTGATTTGAGAAAATTTTTTAATTTTTGAGTTATGACCTACATGCACGAGATCATCAATTTTTACGTGATCTTCTATCACTGTTTCATCTATTTGCGATTTTTCAACTGTACAGTTTGAACCAATCCATACATTTTCTCCAATTCTTATCGAACCAACGTGTGGAAAGTGAAAAAGTTCATCTCCTGTAAAACTAAAACTAAATCCTTCACTACCTATTGTTGTATTAGATTTTATGATTGTCCCCTTCCCAATTTTTGTTCTTCCATATACACATGTGTTTTGAAGAATTTTTGTTTTGTCTCCAATTTCTACACCATTTCCTATATAACAATTTGACCCAATAAAGACATCTTTTCCAATAATTACGTCATCTTCGATTATTGCTGTTTTATGAATACCAGTTTTAAATTCTTCATCCGAAAAGAATTCCATAACTACTCTTTGGAAATCTAATCTTGGATTTTTTGAAATGATTATTGGAATATTTGTTTTAGTTTTTATTTCCTTAGAAGCTATTAGAATAATATTCTTAAATTTTTCTAATTGTTTTAAATCATATTCTGCATTATCTTTTAATTTAAATTTAAAATTTATTGTACTTGTATAGAAAAGTATTGAATCATTCTTTATATTATTTAATGAACTTATAGAAGTTACATCAAAATCTTTTTCTTTGTAATTAGTTTTTAAGAATTCAGCTATTTTTTTTACAGAAATTTTATTTTTTCTTAGTTTATACATATTCATATTCCTCTGGTGCGTTTAGTTTAACTGTATCAAATATTTTCATATCTATCCAAAATCATTTTGATCGATTAATTTACCTTTACAAATTCCTTGTTTTGCTTTAAGTCCAATAATCTTTTCCATCATTATTGGTTGGAGTCCATTTCCTGGGCGGGTAAAACCAATATTCTCTTTTGTAAACAATTCTCCTTTTGTAATATCTGTTAGCGCTCTAATGCTTCTTCTTGCCAACACTTTTAGTTTTTCTTCATTAACTGTGGGTTGAATTTCTTCAGAACCCAACATTGTGTAACTAGTTCTAACTGCTTTTACCCATTCCATTAACTCATTTGGATCCGCTGAAAACCAATGATCAGGTCCAGGTAAATTATGATTCAACGTAAAATGTTTTTCAAAAACACATGCGCCCATAACACAAGCTGAAGATGACGCTAAAACTCCTTGCGTATGATCTGAAAATCCTAGTGGTATATTTGGGAAATTTTTTGTCAATGTTTTAAATTTTAACAAGTTTACATTTTCATTTGGTGTGGGATATTCTGATGTTGTTACTAGCAATATAGTTGGATAATCATCTAATGCGCCTATTGCATTGAGGGATTTTGTCACTTCATCCAAAGTACACATACCACTTGATAAAATTATAGGCAGTTTCGTTTTTGCAAAATCTTTTAAAAGTGGAATATTGATGAGTTCATCAGAACCGACTTTAATTGCAGGAATACCAATTTGTAACAACAGTTCTAAATCAGTTATATTTTCTGGTGTTGATAAAAACAAAATATCTTCCTTATCACACTTTTCTTTAATTTGATACCATTCCTCCCTAGAAAATTCACATCGTTTAAACATATCATATTGTGATTCAGTAATTTTTTTACCTTGTGAAAAATAAGTATGTGTTAAAGAAACATTAGCAATAAATTCATCTACATTAAACGTTTGAAATTTTATTGCATTTAATTCTGATTTTTTAGCTAACTCTATCATCTCAAATGCTTTTGTTATTTCACCATTATGATTAATTCCAGCTTCTCCTATGACAAATGGTTCTTCTTTTCGTCCTATTGTGAAATTTCCAATTTTTATTTTATTCATAATTTTATCTCTTGGCAATTAGTGATATCTGTTTGGCAACTCGTTCAGCACCTTTCCCATCCACTAACTCCATACATTTTTTTTGCATGTGGACAAGTTTTTCAGGATTTAAATTTTTAATGGCATTAAGATAATCTTCCGAAGTTAATCTCTCTGCTTTACCTAAATTTATTAGACAACCCTTTCTTGCAACTGCGTTTACCATATCTTCCTGATTTTTAGATACAATAGAAACAATTGATGGTAATCCTAAGCAGCATCTTTCCCAAGTTATTATTCCTCCAGCACCAATAGCTAAATTTGCCCTCTTCATTATTTTTGCTATATTTTTTGGTTGTTGATAATAAGTAGAATTTTCCATACTTGAACAAATTTTTTTAATTTTTGTTTTATTTTTATTTGGTTCCCCCACTATGACATCAACGTTAATCTTTTCTTCAGCAAGTTTTTTTATTGCTTTCAAAGATATCAAGGTTTGATTCTTTTCATCAGAACCTCCAAACGAAATTAATATACGATTTATTTTTCCAGATCTATTCTTTACATTTTTTCTGTTTTCAGCAAATTCATTACGTAATAACGCATATTTTGGTCCCAATAATTTTTTACAATTTTTTGAATATTTTTTATTTTTGTCTATCTTACCTGTATGAAGATTCTGATCAATAAATAAATCACAGTTATGGGAACGGTTTGAAAAATCATCAATTACAATAATTTTATCAACTACCGATTTTAATGACGTTTCCCACATCTTTGATAATTCATAATTATCAACTAAAAGCAAATTTTTTTCATTTTTGAAACGTTGAATTATTTTAGTAGTTTCTAGCGCATCCATTTTCCAATCAAGTTTTGAAGATTTGAGTACTTTTGAATTTAAATGGAATACTTTGTAACCATCATTTTCTATCCTCTTGATAATATTCCCTCTAATTTTTTTAGAGATAAAATATACGTTGAAGTTCATAGTATTGATAGCTTCTGCTAGTGCAAAACAACGCATTAGATGACCTAATCCAACATCCGAGCCTGAATCTACACGAATAAAGATATTTTTTTGTATCAATGATAATTAGCAGATTAGGTTATAATAAAATAATACCATCAAAAAATCATTCTAAACAAATCTATTTATCCTAGAAATAATTTTTGTCACATCATTATTTGTTAAATTAGGATGGGTTGGAAGACTAATAATTTTTTTGCCAACATATTCAGTTATTGGTAATACTTTTTTGCTCTTATACATTGATAGTGTATGTATTGGTCTATAATGAGTTCCCGTTTCAATTGCATTTTGTTTTAATTTTTTCATAATTTTATTCCGATTTTTTACTATGATCCAGTAAAAATGATACGAACATCCTGAAACAAATGGCATTTTTTCTTCTAATTTGATCTCATCATGATATCTTTTAGCAATTTTTTTACGAATTTGATTAAGTTTATCTAATTTCTTTAATTGAATCAGAGCTAATCCTGCTGAAAATTCATTCATATAATAATTCCATCCTAATTGTTTTACATCATAATAGTGTTCATCTCTATTAGTTATGCCACACCATCTTTTTTCATTTAATATTTTTTTAATTTTTTTGTGTCCTAAATGATTGATTGAAATTAATCCACCTGTAGGGGCTGCTAAATTTTTTACTGGGTGAAAACTAAAACACACAGCCATCCCATGTGTTCCAATTTTTTCCCCCTTGTATTTTGTTCCTGATGCATGGGCTGCATCTTCAACAAGAATGATTTTATTTTCTTGACAAATTTTTAATATTTCATCCATATTACATGCCATACCAGCAAAATGAACTGGCATAATAACTGCAGTTTTTTTAGAAATTAATTTTTTTATTTGTTCTGGATCAATACATAAAGTTTTTGGATCTACATCTGCAAATACAGGTTTTCCTCCATTTAGTAATATTGAATGTGCAGTAGAAACAAATGTTAATGAAGGTAAAATCACTTCTTTATTTTTGATATCTAATAGTGATAATGCAAGATTTAGAGCTGCAGTTCCACTATTAACTGCAACACATTCTTTTGATCCAATATATTCACAAAACTTATTTTCAAATTCTCTTACTCTTCCTGAACCTGAACCAGATGCCCAAAAACCACTTTTTAATATCTTGACAATTTCTTTTTCTTCAGAATTTCCTATAACAGGATCAAACAATTTTATGTTTTTTTTCATTTACATTCCATTTTTTTTAGAAAATCTTCATCTTCCTTCATGGATTTTAAATTACCCTCTTCTCTGTTTACACTTTCATTTATTTTGATTAATTCTGGTTCTTTATTGAAAAGATCTACTATATCTTTCATCAAAATTGGCCTTTTTTTAATTTTAGAAACAATTAACCTTACCAACTCTAGATCATCTATTCTATCAACTGCCCATCTCAAGTATGAAAGATTTTTTGGATTTTCAATATGTGTTATTTCAAATTCATCTTCATGATTGGAAAAGTAATTAGTTACATGTTCTCTTTCAGAAGGAAGTTTTGCCTTTTCCCATACTTTTTCCAATCCATTCATTGAAAAAACCTCTACTTCTGTACCACTTGGAAAAGTTGGATTGGGTAAAAAATTAGTAACATAATCATATGATTTTTTTTTAAATATAGTTACTAAATAGTCAACAATTTCAGGATCTATTAGAGGTTTATCAGAAGGAATTCTAACAATAGTTGAAGCAGAATATTCTTTTGCACATTGATAGTATCTATCAAGTACATCTTTTGAACTACCTCTAAAACAATTTATTCCCATATTTTTTGAATAATTTACAATTTGGTTATCTTCTTCATTTGTAGTAGTTGCAACTATAATTTTATCAATTAGCTTACACTCTTGAAGTTGTTTTATAACAAAATATAAAATCGGTTTTTGATCTTCAACATTCAGCATAACTTTACCAGGTAGTCTTGTTGATCCAATTCTAGCTTGTATTATACAGCAGATATTACTCATCTGTAGTTACAAGTCCCTCTTTGATTATAATTTCAATCAGTTTTTCTTTCGTAAGAATTTCAACATTATTTGAAGAATATTGATCCTTGAGACTAGTTTCTTTCAAATCATTCCATTTTGAAAATGTTGTAGCATGCATTTGTTTATCAAGTATTACATAGAGATTATCAATTTCAAAAGTGTTTCTTAATTCCTCTGAATTGATTAACGATTCGTGGAATTTTTCTCCTTGTCTAACTGGAATTTTTTCAGTTTTTACAGACTTTTTTAAAATATCTAAGATTGCATTTTTTAATGTGTCCAAATTATATGCTTTCAATTTAGGTATAAAAATTTCTCCACCATGTCCCTTTTTAATTGCAGTTAAAATCAGGTTAACAGCTTGATCCATTGTTATAGTAAATCGTGTCATGTTGGGATCAGTAATTGTAATATTTTTTCCAGATTGAATTTGTTCAATAAATTTTGGTATAACTGAATTACTACTTCCTAAAACATTTCCATATCTGACAGCTAGGAATTTTGTTTTATATCTTACTGGATTGACATAATTACTAGCAGTTACAAAAAGTTTTTCCATTAGATGTTTTGTTGCACCATAAGTATTCAGTGGTGATACTGCCTTGTCAGTTCCAACACAAATCACAGTTTCAACATTTTCTCTTAAACATGCATCAATAATATTTTGACTGCCTAGTACATTTGTTTTAATTGCTTCAAATGGGTTGTACTCAACAATTGGTACATGTTTTAATGCTGCAGCATGGATGACGATATCAACATCTTCTACGGCCCTAGTTAGTCTTTCTAAATCACGTACATCACCAATTAAAAAACGAAGACGAGGATCAGTCATCTTAGCCTGCATTTCTACCTGTTTTGATTCATTTCTACTATAAATTCGAATTATCTCAACATTTGTTTCTAACAATTTTTTGGTTAACGCAACTCCTAATGATCCAGTACCTCCAGTAATTAGGACTTTTTTACCATCAAACATAATACAAAATCTTGATACACTGTACAATAATCTTACGCTTAATAGATTTGAATTACTAATTATCAACAATGTTTTTATTATTAGATTAGGATTCATTGTAGAATTGGTAAAAGATGATATTACAGGAATACCATTAGAAACTTTTCCAACAAAAAATGTTGTTGATGACCATGTTAATGGAAAATTAACTGTAATTTGGCGAGATTGGGATAATATCCTAAAATCTAATCCAAAAATGGTCTATGTTTCACATGTGGATCCCCATGAAATCAAAGGTCCCCACTTACATACCAAGCGTGACAGTTATTTTGTTTGTGTAAGGGGAAAAGTTGTTTTTATTGCAAAAGATCACCTTGGAAATTTCCATGAAATTAAATCTAGTGAAGAAAAACCAGTTTTAGTACAAATTCCTAAAAATATTGCTTCAGCCCACATTAATTTATCTGATGAAATGTCAACCATTTTGACATTAGCTGATCCAGCATGGCATCCAAATGATGATGAAATGAAAAATGTAACATTTGATAATTATGATTGGGAAAAATGGAAAAATAATAAAAAATGAGTAAAGTTATTTTCCTAATTCAAAACGGAGTAGATTTTTTAAATCTGCTAAATCAGATAAAGAAAACCCCTTCTCATATAATATATTCTCTTGATTATGAGTCTCACAAACTTTTGGAGAAAAAGAAAATAGTACATAAAATTGGTGAAGACGTATTAACATCAGCAGATTTCGATAAAATAGATTCCAACACAATTAATTGTATGAAAAATTATTTTAATTCACATAAAGAAACTTTAACATTTGAGGGTATTTTTTTACCGGAATTAATAGAGCATGAATTTTTTCATTACCTAAATTTTCAAACTTTTACAGCATATGTAATTTTAAAGATCTTAGAGAATGAAAAAGCTAGTTTAGTTATTGATTTTACAAATTTTGGTGATTATATCAAAAAAATCACAAGTTTCAAAAAAATTAAACACACACATTTTGTGATATCAAAAAATCCAAGTTTATATCACGATAATATTAAAGTTAATTTCAACTTAGCTAAAATACCAGTAAATTTTGCATTATCACGAAAAACCTTTTCCCGAATAAAAAATCCAATACAAAAGTTCACAAATGAAATTTATAATCTAAAACCAAACACTCAAAATAAAAAAAATATTTTACTTGTTAGTTTTGATCCACTTCAATATGAGGAAATGCTCATGGAATTTAAAAGGAAAAACATTAACTTCCTTTTACTTAATTTGAGAAAACCTGCAATAACTAATAAGAAATCACTAAACATTATAAAAAATTCAGAATCAAAAATAGTTGATCTGAATCAATTTTCCAAATATGTTAAATCTGATATTTTATTTGCACAAAAAAAGTTAGAAAATGTTATACAGAATATTTTTAATGACGATTCAGCTTTTGAAAAACTTTTTACTGTGGACAAGTTTTCATTTTGGTTTTCTATTAAAAACTCATTTAGAAAAATCTGTAGTTCTAGATTCGGTGAATCTATACAAAGAATTTATCTCCTCAACCAATTATTTACTAAATTTGATATATCTAAAATTTTACAGTGGGCTGAAGTAGGACAGGAAGAAAAGGAATGTATCTTAGTAGGAAAAAAATTCAATATACCATCATTTATGTTACAACATGGAAGATATCAAAATTCAAAAACATGGGATAAGTTTTCTCAATTTCTTGGTAGATTTCCTACTCCTTTATTGAGTGATAAGCAAATTGTGTGGGGAGAAATAACAAAGAAATATGCGCTATCATACAACCATTTAGCAACTAATATTTTGGTTGGCGGAAGTCCTAGGCATGATAAATTCTTCAATTTACCCTCTGCGAATAATAAAAAGAGTGGAGTTATTCTTTTAGCAACTACAGGAACTCATTACATTTCAGCTGATTCGTGTACTACTAGTTCTCAGATAAAATATGATGAATATATCAAGGAGGTTTACAGAATTGTTAAATCATTACCAGAAAAAAAAATAATATTAAAACCTCATCCCAGTCCAATATTAACTAAATTGGCTGAAAATTTGATCAATGAAATTGATCCGTCAATTAGAATAATTAAAAATGTAGAACTTCACAAATTGATTAATGACTGTGAGGTTTTGATTACTTTTAATAACTCTACAACTACACTTGACGCGATTTCTATGAATAAGCCAGTTATCTCTTTACAAACTGATAGTTATGCTAATGATGATGATATAGTTAAGGCTGGAGCGGTTCTTAGTATTTCTGAGATTAAAGACCTTGAGAATGGATTAAAAAAAATTCTATACGATAGTAATTTCAGAAAAAAATTAATGGAAAAATCCACTTCATTTTTACAAAAATACATGAAAAATCAGGGATGTGCATCTGAATCTATTGTGGATATATTAAGTAAAAACATCTAATTAATTTTTTATAAAGAAAAATCTGCCAGATTTTTTTTATAACTTTTTTCCCATTTTTCTATAGCTGGCTCAATTATTTTTTGTAATACGGGTTTACTTTTAATTAGATTAATAACATCTTTTACACCAAAATCATTACCCAACTCTTGAAAAATTTTTTTATATAATTCGTAATCTTCTGGGTAATCTAAAGTAAATCGATTTTTTTTTGGGATAATAATATCTGATTCTGGAAGTAAAAATTTACATTTTATTATATTATTTGATGTAAAAAATTCTTTATAACCTGTTTCTGTATTATCGGTTTTTTTCAATTCGCAAATTTTTGCCAAAGCGCTTACCTTAAAGCCAGCAGGAACAAACCCATGAAACCAAAATGTGGGATCAAATTTTCCCAGTGAATCATTCCCGGTTACAAAATCAATATTTGAATTTTGTAAGGAGTTTACAATTAAATCAACATATTTAGGATCTGTGTAGATTTTGTCACCCTCAACGTCAATGATAATTTCTGTCCCAAAATATTTTGCCGCATCTAAAAAACGGTAAAGTATATCATTTTCACTTCCTCTAAATACCAAGATGTTTTCTTTCTGTAAAAAATTCACTAAAAGATCATCAATTTGTGAATTTGTTGTGCAAACTACTATTTTTCTTATTTTTTTGCAAGATTGTAAACGTTCAATTAAATATTTTAACAATGGTTTACCATCAATTTCTCTAAGATGCTTGTGATGAAATCTTTTACTTCCTAAAGTAACTGGAATGAAAATATCTGCATTCATATCAACTATTTACAAAATTGTGTAACCACCATCACAAACTAGGGTGGCTCCAGTAACATAGCTTGAATTTTCACTACAAAGGTAGTTGATTAGTCCATTCAATTCAGTTTTCCTCATCATACGTTTCATTGGAGTTAGTTTAGAATAATTACTAACAAATTTACGGTTTTGATTAAACTCAATCCCTCCAGGAACTATACAATTTACTTTAATGTTTGGTGCTAGATGAACTGCTAAATATTTTGTTAAATTAATCACAGCACCCTTTGATACACAATACGCAATATTTTTTTGAGATTTTTCATAAAGTTTTGGATTTGGAGAAACAAGACCATATGTTGAAGAAAAATTTACAATCGAACCAGTCTTTATATTTTTTGAAAATTCTTTACAAACTGAGAATAATGCAACGACATTTATTTCAAGATATTTTGAAAACTGGTCAAGTGAGAAATTATATAGGTTACTTTTTCGTTTTTTCTTATCAATATGATCATTTAATGCAAAACAGTTAACAAGATATTTTGTTGGATTATTTTTGAACCATTTTTTAACAAAACTTTCATCTGTAAGATCATGTCCAAATTTTAAATCTAATTTATTTACAGACCTTTTCTGTTTTTCAAAATACCTGCATAAAGTTGAGCCAATCAAACCTTCAGATCCGGTAATTGTAATTTCTTTCATATTTTTTATCACTAATTCATTTTGTCACGTTAGAATCTGTCGTAATTTTTTTTGTACTGGCATTTCAGATTTCCAAATTCTTTTCTTTCCATCTCCAAGAATTTTTTCAATTAATCTGATATCTCTTACTAGTCTTTTTAATCCATCTGGTTCTAATGAGGCAGCTTGATCATTACCATACCATGTTCTGTTTAATGTTATATGACGTTCTATAGATGTGGCACCCAACATAACAGCAGGTACACAAACATTTGATGCACTACTTTCATGTCCACTATAACCCACTTTGCATTTGAATTTCTTTTTTAAAAATGGAATCATGTTAAGATTAGCTTCTTCAAGTGGCATTGGATATGAACTATGACAGTGTAACAATTCAAAAGGGCATTTGTGTTTTCTAAAAATTTTTACTGCTTTTTCTATATCCTTCAATGTGCTCATACCAGTTGCAATGAATGTGTACTTTTTTTCTTCGGCAATAATTTCTAGTAATTTGTGATGCACTAACATAGCAGATGCAACCTTATTGTATTTCGTTTTGAATCTTCGCATTTGTAATTGGCTATCAACATCCCAGCACGAAGTATACCAAGAAATTTTTTTCTTTTTACAGTATTTATCAATTTCTTGAATTTGTTTAATGCTAAACTCCCTATGAATTCTCATATCTCTTTGAGTTGTGCCCCAAGGACTTTCTAAATATGAGTTCAAAAACTTTTCAGAATAAATTTTGTTAACACTCTTTTTTTGAAATTTTATAGCATTACAGCCTGCTGTTTTTGCAACATCAATTAGCTGTTTTACAACTTTGATATCACCTAAGTGATTTGTTCCAATCTCAGCAGTAATGAAAATCATATTTAACAGTAGAAATCATTAGATAAATCGTATAAATCATTTCCTTATCTATACTAAGTAAACAATCATTTAATGTAACTTGTGTTAAAATCGTAAACATTATCAAAACAGAGCATAATTTGACTATAGGTTGCCTACAAAGAAAAATAGAAAAATAGGACATAAAAAACTCAAAAATTCTGGGTTATCCAAGCTCTACGATAGTGTTTACAAAAAAAGTGAGCAAAATCACTTTACTAGTTTCTTAGCTAAAGGAAAGCCTTCCTCAGAACATCTTAAAATTATTGAACTTTTTTCTTGGAAGGGTAAAAAGGTAATTGATGTAGGATGTGGAACTGGTCTTTTTGCTTATCTTGCTGCAAAAAAAGGTGCAGAAGTTACAGGAATTGATTTTTCAGAGCAAGCTATCAAACAAGCTCAACGTAACTACATTCATCGAAAACTATGTTTTAAAAAAATGAATGTTAATGAACTAAAAGAAAAATTTGATGTTATTGTTTCTATTGGAACATTAGAGCACATTGATAAACCACTCTATTTACTAAAATTTTTTAAAAAACATCTTAAACCTAACGGAAAAATCATTATAACATCACCTAATTGGACTAATCCACGTGGATACATGTTGATGACAATTTATCATCTTTTTAATGCCCCAATCACATTGTTTGATCTTCATTATTTGACTCCTATTGATTTCGTTAGTTGGTCTAAATCATTAGGCATGAAATTAAAGTGGAAAACTTTTGATGATTCTTGGGCACAGGGAGAAACACTGCTTAAAGATTTTAAACGTCGTTTACCAAAAGTTTGTGAAGATATTTCTTTTCGAAATAAAGAGGAACGGATTAACAGTCTTCTTAAATGGATAAGGAAAAATGTTTTACCGTTTGAAAATTCTTTGCCGCATAGCGGAGCAATTGGTTTGTATATTTTTTCTTCAAAATCAAATTCCGTCAAATAAAAAAATTTATTTTGATTAGATTTATTTTAAATTATAATTTACGAATTATGTATTTAAAATAATTAAATCTGTGAATTCTCTAAATACTCCCTCCCCACCTCTAGATTTACAAATATAATCAGCTATTTTTTTAACCTGATGTAATCCATTAATAGGTGTAGCAGACAACCCTACGAGTTTCATAATTTTAATATCATTAACGTCATCTCCAATATATGCAACCTCTTCTGGACTAACCCTAAATTTATGACAAACTTTTGATAACAATTTCTCCTTGCTAATTATATTCACAAAAACAGCGGCTGCTTGAACTTTTTTTCCACGCTGCTTAGCGATCTGTGAATTTTCCTTTGTCATGAAAACTGTTTTTATTCCTTGATTTCTCAACAATTCAACCGCCATACCATCAATGGCATTAAATTTCTTAAATTCTTCACCTTTTGCAGAATAATACATTCCTCCGTCAGTAAGTACACCATCAACATCAGTAATTACTAATTTAATTTTTTTACATTTTTGTAATATTTTTTTTGAAACCATATTATTTCAATTTAATTTAATAATTTTTTTATATGTTGCTGATTTTTTCATTGCTAGTGCCATATTCAAAGTTTTAATTCCATCATCTAAATCAGTAATTGTCTTTTTTCTATTTTTTACACATTTTATGAAATGTGTGATTTCATCTATGTACATTTGATTTCTTTCATAATTTTTTAATTTTAAAATACTTATCCATCTCTTTTTTCTATTATTGTATACTTTAACCTCATTATTTATTGAATCCCAAAAAATTATTCCATTTGTACCTTTAATTTTACATTTTCTATATTCTGGCCCTTGGAAAAAGTCCAAATGAAGTTCAGCAGTAATTTTATTTTTAAATTGAATAATACTAGCGGAATAATCTTCAACAGATATATCTAAATTACTAAATTTTCCCGAGATAGAAAAAAGTGATTTTGGATTTCCAAAAATCCAATATAAATAATCTACATCGTGAATTTGCGTTAGAATTATTCCACCGCCTAATTGCTTTTTTCCTGCATATCCTTTTTTGTAATCCTCAGATGGATGCCAATCTGGGAGGTAGGAACCATTTTCAGCTTGAACTGATATTATTCTACCAATTTTTTTTTGTTTTATTAGTTGACGAATTTTATTTACACATTCATGAAATCTAAGATTATAACCCATCTGTACAATCAGTTTGTTCCTTTTTACGAGATTTTTCAAGACCATCACATCCTTCATTGAATTTGAAAGAGGTTTTTCTATGAATAGATCAAGTTGCTCTCTTGCCAATTTTATAGCGATTTGTATATGATATGCAGTTTCATTAGTTATGAATCCAATATCAGGTTTTTCCAAAATGCACTTAGATAGGGAATCAAAAATTTTTACACGTTTTTTATCTAACGAAGTTAAGTTCTTTCGTTTCGTGTAGATTACAATTTGAGATTTAGTATTAGAAAGAAGATTTCTAACGTGTCTTTTTCCTATTGAACCATATCCCACAACTAAAACTTTCAAACATTTGACTAAAATGAGCATAATAGATAGAACTTACTATCATATGTTTTGAAACTAATCAAACAAAATTATTTGATAATAGTAAGGACCCGAAGGGATTCGAACCCTTGACCTGGTGGTCCGAAGCCACCCGCACTATCCAGGCTATGCAACGGGTCCAAACAAGTAAGATTTTAACTGGTCTAAATATTTGTCTAAGTGTTTGAAAGTTTCAAAAAAAGTCTCAGGTGTTGAATATGCTATACGTGATGTAGTTTCAGCTGCTAAGGATTTAGAAAATGAAGGAAAAAGGATTGACTACCTAAACATTGGGGATCCAGTCCAGTACGGTTTTCAACCACCGGACAATGTAAAGCAAGCTCTAATCGATGCTATAAAAAATGGTAATAATTATTATTCTCCGTCTGAGGGAATTCCAGAATTACGGGAAGCAATAGCACAAAAAGAAAATTCAAAGAGTCTATCAATTGGCAAAGAAAATGTTTTAGTTACAAACGGTGTTTCAGAAGGATTGGATATGGTAATATCTTCTATTATTGAGGAAGGTGATGAGGTTTTACTTCCGGGTCCTTATTATCCACCTTATGCATCATATGTTAGACTACATGGTGGGATACCTGTAGAGTTTGCAGTAGATCTGAAAAACTCAACTCCAGATATTGATGACATAAGAGCAAAAATTACACCAAAGACAGTTGCTATCTGTCTTATCAGCCCCAATAACCCAACAGGAGTTGTATTTGAACAAAACTCGCTCAAAAAATTAATCGATGTTGCAAATGAGCACGACTTGTACATTGTATGTGATGAGATTTATGATCAGATTGTGTTTGATGAAAAATTTGTTGGTATTGGGAAAGTTGCTGGTGACTCTCCTGTTATCATACTTAATGGATTTTCTAAAGTACACTTGATGTCAGGTTGGAGAATAGGCTATATTGCATTCAACAATTCACCACAACTAGAATCAATTAGAGAAAACCTGCCAAAATTGTCTCGCGTTAGAATATCAACAAACCACCCAGTACAGTTTGCTGCGTTAGAATCACTACAAGGACCACAAGAATACATATCTGAATTTGTGTCTAAACTGAAAAAACATAGAGATTTTGTTGTAAAGCGATTAAATGAGATACCAGGAATTTCATGCTATAATCCAAAAGGAGCATTCTATGCATTTCCAAAAATTGAAAACAATCCATTCAAATCAGATAAAGAATTTGTACTGGAATTATTAAAACAAAAAAATGTTCTGACAGTTCATGGCTCTGGTTTTGGAACTAAATATGGAAGTGGTCATTTCAGATTGGTCTTTCTTCCAAACATGGAAGTGTTAGAATCTGCGATGAATAAAATAGAAGATTTTGTACGTTAATACTCCCAAATTGAATATTTTTTTGGTCTAATCTCAATGATACAGTCAGTTTCTTCTAAGAGATCTTTTGCAGATTTATTGTTTAATGTTTTGAAATAGCGTAAAAGAATTATTTTTGCTATTTTTATTACCTCATTTTTTTCTCTAATTAGTTTAGCATTTCCTTGTCCCATTACACCAAAAATATCCGGGGAATTTATTCCAGTGTCTACACAGAAACTAACGTTACTATTATTTTTGATGTTTTTTGCTTTTTCAGTTTTTGAATTTGTTCCAACATAGAGTTTTTTTGAGTTGTACAAATACCAAACTGGGACAATATGTGGATTATCCTTATTATCCAAAGTTGCAAGATGCAATATTTTCTGTTTTTTTAAAAATTCATCACGTTTTGACATTTGGTTTCTTATACCCCCATGCTATCATAAACAATCCAAAAACAATAGAACCTAATGAAACTTTTTGAGCGTTGATTTCTGAATCAAAAAAAAACTGAAAAACAAAATCAGGACTCCAAATAATAATATCTCTAACCAATGTTACTACTGCAACAACTAAAAATAATACACCCATAGCTGTTAACCAATTTCTTCCACGACGAGGATATTCTTCACTCATAACTATTTTTTTATTTTAATACTTTAAACAAGTTTAATTCCAGGGTTTTTCATCTTGTTTCTGATCATCGCATTTAGGAGCAACGGTGTTGACATTTCGACAAGATATGCTAATGTTCCAGGACCTAAATAAATTGGACGTAACCCTTCAATTTCGTTAATTAAATTATTGACTATCTCGACCGAATTTTTATCATCACCTACAACAAAAATATCATAATCTAAAGATAAGGTAGGATTAACAAGTTTTTTTTCTGAAATCACATGAAACGCAGAAACTAGTTTTGTTTTATTTTGCATATGTTTCTCAACTATTTGGTGTGAAAATGGTTTATTCTCTTTTATTGCAATACATTCGAAACCTGTATCTGTTTTAGTCATAGGAACAATTGGTGATACAACAACACAGTCATCGTTAATTTGAGATAATAGTTCTGAACAAATTGAATCAATATTTTCATATGGTATTGATAAAATTAAAACATCTGATTCTTTTGCAACTGAAATATTATCTTTTCCTAAAATAGTCCCATTTATTTTTCCATAGATTTCTTTTGCGATATTAGAATATTCATTTGCAGCAGTATCTGCACGTTCTGTATCACGGGATCCAATCAATATATCATGTTTTTTACACCATCTCAATGCAAATCCTTTACCCATTCCTCCTGTGCCACCAATAATTCCAATATTCATGCAGTGATTCTAACAATGTTATTATTATCTCTATTTGAAATTTTAAATGTCTCAGTATGATTATATTTTTACGTCATGGTCAAGCAGAGAATAATACTAAACGTATTCTTGCAGGACGTACTGAAGGTGTACCTTTGACTAAAACAGGTATCGAACAGGCAGAACGAATCGCAAAATATTTGGCATCAATTGACATATCTGCTATCTATTCAAGCCCGATAGAGCGTGCAAGGCATACAGCAGGAATTGTTGCAAAAAATTGTTCATTAGAAGAAGTTGTAATAGATGAAAGACTTACAGAAATAGACATGGGCAAGTTTACTCGTATGAATTATGATGATATGTTTGCCAAATATGGCAATATATTTTTGAAGTTTTATGAAAACGATCCTGTAATTTCTGAGCATGAAGTTGAAACATTTCCGGATGTACAAAAACGTGTTCTAGATATGGTCGATCATGTGCTGAAGAAGCATAATAATGAAAACGTGATACTTGTGACACATATGGATCCAATAAAATCGATGCTTGCTAAAGTGATGAATCTAGTGCCACAAACTTTGTTTGAGTTAATCATCGCAAATGCTTCTCTTACTATAATAACAGAACAGGACAAGAAATTCTCTCTTTCTGCAATAAATGCAATGGATATTGATCGATATGATCAAACTTGGTAACGTAAATCTTCCATAAATTTTAAATTATATCACACAGCCACTCAAAGCAACGATAATGAGCAAAATATTTCATTTATCAATTATAATTGCGACTTTATGCATAATTCCAACAATTAGTCTGGTTTTTGCCGCTGAAACTGCTGGTGAATATATTGACAGGAAGGCCGAAATCTGGAATTTATTCTTCCGTATGATGACAATTGCATTTGTTGTGGGCGGTGTAATTGCTGGAACTATGGTATGGCAAGTCTGGAGATTTAGAGAATCTAATCCAAAATCAAAGCCAACACCATACGAAGAAAAGGGTGAATTGTAAAAATATGGCACACTCAAACTGGGCTGAATGGATATATCTTGGTGTAGTAAC
>Ga0257111_1000040_pt1 | contig 44186 bp, 32 predicted proteins | sample LP_taG_6_FD_191567 | JGI IMG/M metagenome (GOLD analysis project Ga0257111, IMG submission 191567) | Marine microbial communities from Northeast Subartic Pacific Ocean, Canada - LP_J_2015_P26_500m | ecosystem: Environmental > Aquatic > Marine > Oceanic | place: Canada: Northeast Subartic Pacific...
ATGCGCCCAGAAGTATATGCGCAAGGCGGGCGTTCCGAGGCTACTTCGGAAAGTGCCCGAAGATGGGGTGCCTGTCTGGCTACAGCGAAGTGAGCCGGACCGCGAGAGACTTCAGACCATTGATGCCGCACAAAGAATGGGTGGTGAGAATGACGGGAGGCAACTCTTCCGTCGACTTGCAGGGACCTGGACCTACTGGGGCTGGAAGTACGGATACTTCGCAAGCGAGGCTGACGCCCGCGCCTACTTCGATGAGATGTGTTACCTGATTGCGAGTCAGCGTTCAGCACCCAACAGTCCCCAGTGGTTCAACACGGGTCTCCACTGGGCCTACGGCATAGAGGGACCCGCCCAAGGACATAGCTACGTCGACCCCTTGACCGGCGAGTTGGCCTACTCGACCAATGCATATGAGCATCCACAGCCACACGCCTGCTTCATCCAGTCGGTATCGGACTCGCTCGTTGGTGGGCCGGACTCAATAATGGGGCTGTGGAGCCGTGAGGCTCTGCTCTTCAAGTACGGCTCGGGCACTGGTTCGAACTTCTCCAACATTAGAGGCTTCGGGGAGCCCCTATCGGGCGGTGGTTCTTCCAGTGGTCTGCTGTCGTTCCTCAAAATAGGAGACCGGGCTGCTGGGGCCATCAAATCGGGAGGGACGACCAGACGTGCTGCGAAGATGGTGACACTAGATCTCGACCACCCCGACATCGAGGAGTACATCGACTGGAAGCCGAGCGAGGAGGAAAAGGTCTCCGCACTGGTGATTGGCAGCGCGATCCTGCAGAAGCACGCCAACGGTCTGATGGAAGCGATTTGGGAGCACGGTGACAACGAGGGCAGGTTCAGCCAGCAAACCAACCTAGGGCTTCGCAGAGCCATGGTGCGGGCAATCAAAGACAGTGTGCCTGAAGCACACATCCAGAGAATCGTCGATCTCGCCAAGCAAGGGTGGGAGGGCCTCGAGTTCCAGGTGCTCGACACCGACTGGCAGGGAGAGGCCTACATGACTGTCTCGGGCCAGAACAGCAACAACTCCGTCCGCGTTCCCAACTCGTTCATGGACGCTGTCAACTCCGAGAGGGAATGGAACCTATTCTGGAGAACCGAGAAGGAAGCGGCAGCGGCAGAGGGAAGGGACTCGGTGCCTTGCAAAACTCTCGATGCGAGTGCGCTGTGGGACAAGGTGGCCTACACTGCTTGGGCCTGCGCCGATCCGGGAGTCCAGTTCGACACCACAATCAACGAGTGGCACACATGCCCGACCGCAGGTCGAATCAACGGCTCGAACCCGTGTTCGGAATACATGTTCCTAGATGACACTGCGTGCAACCTCGCGAGCATCAACCTCCTCCCCTACTACGACCTTGACACGCACACCTTCCAAATCGAGGACTTCCGTCACAGCGTTCGCCTATGGACGACGACCTTGGAAATCAGCGTGCTCATGGCGCAATTCCCTTCGGAGTCAATCACTCAGAAGTCCTACGATTATAGAACTCTGGGACTCGGGTATTGCAACATAGGCTCGCTGCTGATGCACATGGGGACTCCCTATGATGACGAGAGGGCTTACGCCATCTGTGGGGCCATAACTTCCATCATGTGCGGTGAGACCTATGCCACCAGCGCCGAGATGGCTTCCATCCTAGGGGCGTTCCCAGACTACGAGAGGAACTCCGAGGACATGCTTAGAGTGATGCGCAACCACCGGCGCGCTGCTTACGATTCCCCGAACGAGGAATACGAGGGTATTACCGTGTCCCCAATAGGAATCAATGCCAAGAAGTGCCCGAAAGACCTCCTCGATGCAGCCCGCAGTTCTTGGGACCGCGCCGTTCGGGAAGGCAAGGAGCACGGGTACCGCAATGCTCAGACCACGGTCATCGCTCCAACCGGTACCATAGGTCTGGTAATGGGTGCAGACACCACGGGCGTAGAGCCCCAGTACTCACTGGTCCAGTTCAAGACCCTAGCCGGCGGTGGCTCTCTCAGAATAGTCAACAAGGGCGTGCCGAACGCGTTGCGTCGTCTCGGCTACTCAGACAGCCAGACCAAGGCTATCGAGGAGTATATCATAGGGACTGGGCATCTGAGAGGCTGCCCCACACTATCAGTAGAGCGTCTGAATAACGCCGGCTTCACCGCTAGGCGCCTGAAAAGCATCGAAGGCAAGATGAGTGACGTGTTCGATCTCCGCTCCGCCTTTGCCCCTTCGATTCTCGGCAGGAAGTTCTGCACCGAGACGCTCGGGATGTCGGAATCAGATTATGGGGACCTTTTCTTCGACACCCTTGGTTTCATCGGTTTCACCTCGGAGGAGGTAGATGCGGCCAACGTCCACGTCTTCGGCTACAACATGATAGAAGGTGCTCCCGGACTGAGGGACGAGCACCTAGCGGTCTTCGACTGCGCAACCCCCTGTGGCAAGTACGGGAAGAGGTCGATTGCTTGGCCGGCCCACGTGAAGATGATGGCTGCAGCGCAGCCATTCATATCGGGGGCGATATCCAAAACCATCAATATGCCATCCAACTCTACGATTGAGGACGTGCGGGAGGCCTACAACCTAAGTCACGCCACGATGAACAAGGCCTGCGCGGTATACCGAGACGGGAGCAAGCTGTCGCAGCCGCTGATGAATCAGATCGTGGACAAACCCAATCTCACAGATGAGAACGAGGAAGTGGTCGAGAAGATGGTCGAAGAGGCGGTCAAGACGTTGCCACTTCCCGAACCGATAGCCAAGCCGGTGGCCGAGGTCTTCGTGCAGGATTACATCGCGACTAGGCGTCCCCTTCCGAACAGAAAGAAGTCTGAGAACATCAAGGCCAAGGTCGGTGGACACAGCGTTCGTCTGATTACTGGGGAATATCAGGACGGCAAGCTCGGGGAGATATTCCTGCTTACATCGAAAGAGGGGGCAGCTTGGAGGGCCATGCTGTCCCAGTTCGCTATAGCCGTCTCTATAGGACTGCAACATGGGGTGCCAATAGACGCCTTCGTCAAGTCGTTCATATTCTCTAAGTTCGAGCCGAGTGGGATGATTGAGGGCGGTAGCGGCAGGGTCAAGATGTCCTCGAGCATAGTCGACTGGGTGTTCCGGGAGCTGGCTATAGAATACGCCGGCAGGGATGATCTAGCTCACGTAGCAGAGGAGGATCTTGACCAGTTCTCCATCAGCAAGCCTGAGATCTCCGATGTCGGTGTGGTTCGCAACCAAGGCGAGAAGAGGGACGTTCAAATGACCCTGGAGGCTTCCGTCGCCCCTCTGGGGGGTCTAGAGGTGCGAGCACGCCAAGTCGCCAAAGAGCGCGGCTTCACCGGTGACATCTGCAGCGACTGCGGTGGAAGTCAGATGGTTCGCAACGGGACCTGTTTGAAGTGCAACGAGTGCGGAGCGACCACAGGCTGCTCATGAGTACTATTCCCACAAACAGGCTCAAATCTCAAGCTCGATGTTGAGGTTCTGAATCAGTTCCTTGTAGCGGTTCCTAATCGTGACCTCGGTCACTCCAGCTACCTCGGCGACCTCTCGTTGGGTGCGCCGCTTGCCGCAGAGCACGCTCGCGATGTAGATGATCGAGGCGGCGATGCCCGTTGGGCCGCGTCCGCTGGTGAGTTCCTTCTCCTGTGCCGCAGCAATCAACTCGTAGGCCTTCGCTTGGACCTCGGCGTCGAGATCCAGTCCCGAGCAGAAGCGCGGGATGTAGTCCTCGGGCTTAGTCGGAGGGATTTTCATCCTCAGCTCGCGGACCATGAAGCGATATGTGCGACCGATTTCCTTGCGGCCGGTCCTGCTCGCCTCGCCGATTTCATCTAGAGTTCGTGGATTTTCGCAAATTCTGCAAGCAGCATACAGGCTTGCAGCAGCGACGCCCTCGATGGAGCGACCGCGAATAAGGCGCGCGTCGACTGCCTTGCCGTAAGTCACAGCGGCGGTCTCTCTGATGGTCTTGGGCAGTTCCAAACGGCTGGCCATCCTGTCCAGCTCGGCGAGAGCCATCGCCTTGTTGCGCTCAGTGGCGTTGCTGACCCGAGAGCGCTTCTGCCACTTCCTCATCCTGTAGAACTGGCTTCGGTACCTGCTTGAGATCGACTTGCCGGAGTAGTCCTTGTTCTGCCAGTCTATGTCCGTAGAGAGTCCCTTGTCATGGAGCATGACTGTCATCGGTGCTCCGGTACGGGCACGCTGGTCCCCTTGCTCGGGACTGAAGACTCGCCATTCTGCACCCTGATCGATGACTTTGTCCTCAAGAACTAGGCCGCAATCATCGCAGACGACCTCTCCCCTTGTCTCATCCTTACTCAGATTTCGGCTTCCGCATTCATCGCACTTCACTGTGTCCTCAACAAGATATGACATACATCCTCACCCCCTTTCGCAGAAAGGTATTAAATTCCCCAAAGACAACCTATTTAAGACTGTAAGGTCGCAATACATGAACTCAATAATTCGGTTGTTCTGCGTCAAACCAATGCGAGAATCGTGATATACGGCGCGACCTTAGCAGAGATTGAGGAAGCAAACGATGTCGGATGTTCAGTGGCCCCCAGAACGTGTGTCTCTGACTCCAGGCAAGCGAGTCCTCTTCCTGACCAAGGACCTCGATCTGATTCACAAGCAGCTGTACAATGGTCTCGACCTCCGGATGGAGGACATCTCGGTAGATGACTTGCTCGATGATATAAACACCGATGTGATGACGCCGGCGTGGGTCTGCTTCGACCACGAACCCTCTGTCATCGCGGAGAACGCCTACGCCGGGCTGCTTCACGAGGGGCGACGGGTGTTCGAGCCGCGGGCGCTGTTGGATGGGGGCTTCGAAGCTATCATCTCTGGGCACCGCAAGGGCACCGGTTCGAGCCGGGAGACAGCAGCCCAGTGCGAACGCTGGTCGGGAGTCAGAATCGTCATAGCTGCCTCTTTCGCACCCATTCACGAGCGAAACAACATCAACCTCGGACAGCTGATGGGCGACCACTCGATGCTCAAGCGCCTGCAGCACGGAGAGAGTATTGCTCTGGTCGAGTTTACCTCGAAGTACGACCCAGTGACTAGGCTGATTATCGAGAGCGGGGGCATCTTACCCTTCGCCGAGAATCTCAAGGCGGGAGAGATTGAACTTCCGGAACTGACGACGGGGGCTCGCCCGATGACCATAGTCGAGAAGATGATTGCGGGCAAGTTGCTGAGTCGGAACGGAGCGCCTCGCTACGTTAAGCCGGGTGACGCGGTGCTGGCTCAGGTCGACGGTGGCTACTCTCACGAGTTCACAACGGCTCAGGTTCACGAATTCCTGAAGTTGGAGTATGGTAATGACTACGATCTCCCCGACCCTTCGAAATACGCGGTTTTTGAAGACCACCTCCTGTACGCCACCGACTTGCCCAAGTACGGTAGGTTCACCGAGAAGATACAGACGTTGCGCGACATGCAGAAGATGTTTCAGAAGCGAACGGGAGTGCGCGATTACTCGGCCGAGGACGGCATCAGCCCGGGCATCTGCCATCAGGTCGCGCGCGAGGAATTCATCGATGTTGGTGACTTCATCCAAGCGACCGACTCACACACCTGCATGGGTGGGGCGTCCAATGCTCTGGCCTATGGCGTCGGCTCCACAGAGTACGCCAACCTCGTCCACAACCAGTTCGCCTTCGTCAACGTACCCGAGAGCATCCGCTTCGAATTGATCGGCGAACTAGACTCGGGCTGCACTGCCAAGGACGTCATACTGCATATCCTGTGGCGCTATGCGACGAACTCTGAGACTCTCGACCGCAGCATGGAGTTCGGCGGGCCCGGCCTTGCCAGCCTGTCAATGGATGAGCGGGCGACTCTGTGCAACATGGCAACGGAATGCAGTGCCAAGACTGGTATCTGCGAGCCCGATGACCTCACTATCGAGTGGTTGCTGGCGCGTCGCGATGACCTGAACGAAGAAGGAATGCGCGCGCGCTTCGTGCTGCCTGATGAGGGAGCGGTGTACGATGGGGGCGTGCACACAATTGACCTCACTGAGATTAGGCCAATGGTCGCTCACCCCGGAGACCCGGACAAGGGCATTCCCTCTGACCCGACCAACGGGGCATACATCGACGAGATTGGCGAGATTGCCATCGACATCGCCTACGCAGGCTCCTGCACGGCGGGAAAGGACGATGACTTCTCCTACTACGCCAGAGTGACCGAGGCTGCCCTAGACGCAGGACTATCCATACCCTCGGATGTTGACTGCTACATCCAGTTCGGCTCAAAGACGGTCAAGGATCTCTCGGCTAAGATGGGATGGACCGTTCTGTTTGAGCGAGCTGGCGTGAAGCTGATTGACCCGGGGTGTGGGGCGTGCATCGGTGCAGGGCCAGGCATCAGCGATGACCCCAACCAGATTACAATCTCTGCGATTAATCGCAACTACCAGGGGCGTTCGGGACCGGGCAGACTGTACCTCGCGAGTCCGCTGACGGTTATGACCAGCGCGTTCACCGGGAGAATCACGGCTTGGCATCCTGACATCTTCATCTAAATTCTGCTTCATTCGCCTATCGATGGGGGATTGTTCAAGAGCGGTCTGCGAGCCGTGGAGGGCTACCAAAGCAAGCCCCGTGTCATCAGGACATGGGAGGACTTGATGGAGGGATGCGTGTGGGCACTGTAGAACAGTTTTCAAACAAGCAGAAGCAGATTTCCATAAGCGAGTTCTTCGAGAAGAACAAGCACTACCTCGGCTTCGATACCCTGCAGAGATCCATCATCACAGCCGTGAAAGAGGCGGTGGACAACTCTCTAGATGCCTGCGAGGAGGCACGTATTCTCCCCGACATCAGAGTCGAGATTAATCGTCTGAAAAGTGATCGGATCGAGCTAATCACTCAAGACAACGGACCAGGGATTCCTCGGGACGACGTCGAGAACGTATTCGGCAAGTTCCTACTGGGATCTCGCTTCCACGCCATTCGTCAGACTAGGGGACAGCAGGGCATTGGAATCACTGGAGTCGTGATGTACAGCCAATTGACCGCCGGTGTCAAGACTCACGTCGTCTCGAAGATTGGTAGTGACTCCTCTGCGGTGTATGTCGATCTAGGCATCGACACGAGAAAGAATAGGGCTACTAAGTCTGGGGAGCGTCGTGACCTATGGCTTGACGATCGTACAGGTGAGCCCATATCGCATGGCCTTAGAATAAGGACAGAGATGAGATCGAAGTACCAGCGTGGCCGTCAGTCCGTATACCAGTACCTTAGAATGACGTCCATTGTGAATCCTCACGCCAGCATCTCGCTAGTGGTCCGCGACAGGAACGGCGAGATCATCGAACAAGGGGATTGGGCAAGGACCACCGAAAAGCTCCCCCGAGCGGTCAGTGAAATCAAGCCTCATCCTCATGGCATCCATCTTGGTTCGCTCCAGAGGTTACTCCGTGAGGCAGAGGAGCGAAAGATGACCTCATTCTTGCGACACAATTTCTCAGGTGTGAGCATGCGCGCCGCTCGTGAAATCCTCGCATCGGCGGGCATCGCTGAGGATAGAACACCCAAACGAATTAGGGCCGAGGAGGCTCAGAAGATGGTCTTGGCCTTCCAGGAGATCAAACTGCTCGCTCCCCCGACTGACTGTCTCTCTCCTATTGAGGACCTGCTAATCAAGAAGGGGCTCTCAAAGGCCATCGACTCCCGATTTGCTTCCACCGTCACACGCGATCCCAAGGTAACTCAGGGCAATCCGTTTCAGATTGAGGTCGGTCTGGTGTTTGGTGGAAATCTCAGCGCTGAGGGCCCCATTGAAGTTCTAAGATTTGCAAATCGTGTCCCGTTGATGTATCAACAGGGTGGGTGCCTACTCACCAAGGCCCTAGGGGCGGTCGATTGGAAGCGATACGGTTTGGATCAGCCGGGCGGTCGCGGCATCCCAAAAGGGCCCGCTGCAGTACTCGTCCACCTTGCCTCCACAAACGTCCAGTTCACAAGCGAGGCAAAGGAGGCCGTGGCAGACAACGAGGAGGTATTCGAGGAGATTCGCCTAGCAATGCTGGAGGTAGGCAGAGGCCTGAAGAATCACCTTAAGAAGAACTCTCAGAGGAAGAAGGCCCGTGAGAAGTTCGAACTAATCAACATCATTCTTCCCGAGATTTCCAAGAAGGCTTCACAGCTGCTGTCGAGGGAGGAGCCGAACCTATCTCCAGTGATTGCGAAAATCATGAACGCGGTGTTTTGCGAGGAAGAGCTCGATTGGGACGACGAACTCAAACTAGCCACCTGCTCCATCACTGTCTTCAACTACACCACCAGAGCGCGTGCGTACACGATTCTCGCTAAGTGGCCAGAAGGCGAGGATGTTAGGATTTCCGTGAACGCACTGGGAGGAAGGAAAGAGGCTAGGGGATTATGGGCATGGAGGCTGGACACCTTGAATCCCGGTTCATCGACGACAATTCACTTCGGCGTCTCTGGCCTTACCAAGGGTGAATGGACAGCGACCGACGTCTTCTACAGAGGGAATGGAGAAATTATAGGAGCGTCGAAGATCGACGAGAGGTTGCTTGAGGAGTTGCGTAATACGGAGGCGTTAGCTGCTGCCGAGTTGGAGTTGGAGCAACCGAGAGAGACGATGGATCTCTTGAGTGACAGAGCCGAGCAGAATGCCCCGGGGCCCATGCCAGTTCCCACCGAGCGAACGCAACCCACCCTCGATAGCTACGAGGCAGAAGAATGACAATCAACAGGCAGAAATCGAAGGATGAGGTAATCGAAGCCTTACACGGCGTTGCATCAGAGATGCACGACAAGATGACGAGGGGTAATCCTCCGACGATGACGCTCCCCGTGCGATCGAAGAGTAACATCAGCTTCGACAAGAGACTTGGCGTCTACAAGTACGGAAAGAAGAGGACTGTGAGGGACGCCACTGCCCTTGGTTCTGCAAGACAACTGCTGAGAGCGCTGCATATTACCGAGTTCATCGAGACCATGATTACCGATGGTAAAACTTCCACGTTGAGGGAGATGTACTACATCTCGGAGGGCTGGGGGCATGGCAAGTTCTCGACCCAAAACGAGAGCAACAACCTTGCCGAGGACCTTGAGATAGTCACCAAATGCCTGAGGGAGGACTTCGGCCTCAGGCCAGAGGAAGATGGTGCCAGAATCATCGGCAACGTGACCTTCGAGGAGCAGAACCGCAAAGGCAATTGGATGCGTATCAACTGCCGTGACGACGTCGGCGACTCGGGTTATGGGGTGCCCTACAACGTCGAGTCGGAAAAACTGAATCTCATCGAAGAGGACATCGACTTCGTGATGGCGATTGAGACTGGTGGGATGTTCGACAGACTCGTCGAGAATGGCTTCGACGAGGAGGCACGGTGCGCTCTCGTGCATCTAAAAGGCCAGCCAGCGCGTTCCACACGACGCATCATGAGGCGTATGAGCGAGGAGTGGAACAAGCCCATCTTGGTATTTACCGACTGCGACCCGTGGTCCTTCAGAATTTTCGCTAGCATCGCCTACGGCGCCATCAAGACTGCCCATATCTCGGAGTACCTCGCCACCAAGGAAGCGACCTATCTGGGAATTACCGCAGACGACATCCTAGCCTATGACCTGCCTAGCGACGAGCTCTCCAAGCAGGATTCAAACGCACTGTCCGCTGAACTCAGCGATCCACGCTTCTCGACGGGGTGGTGGCAGGAGCAGATTCACCTCATGCAGGAGATTGGTAAGAAGGCAGAGCAGCAGTCGCTGGCTAAGTACGGTCTCGACTTCGTGACTGACACTTACCTTCCTGAGAAGCTCTCCGCCATGGGACTGGGATACTAATCACGAAGTCTGATAGATGACTGGCTTCAGGCGGGGCTGTGACTAGCAAGAGGAGACGTTGGGCCCGTTGGGCCACCGGCTCCTCTATTCTCCTGCTCCTATTGGCAGTTTTCTCACTATATTTCCAACTGTATCCCGAGTTTATCACCGCAGCCGACCCCGAATCGAATTATGTGGCCAATGTGGGCCCTGGGCAACAGTACGATTTCCAGGTTGATGACGGGGCCGTGCTAAGGGCTCTACGAGTCAAGGAGAGTGGAGAACCCGAAGCCGAACTGAGGCTGTTCGGTCCTGACGGAGAGGAAATTCCTGGCAGGGGTCCGGGACTGTTGGACTCTGATCGTCCTGGGTCCGATCGGGAGACGATATATGCTTCCGTCAGGATTTTCGAGGGATTAGGTGCTGGCGCTTACACTCTACATAACGACGCTGGGACCTCGGAGCTTTGGTTGGTCGACGATTTGGCTGCTGCAGAAGTGATTGTCGGCAACCCCTGGTGGTACCTCTTCTGCGGTGGGTGCTGCCTAGGCCTTCCGCTAGGCCTGGTCGGCCTAATCCTCGCCGTGATGGTGTGGAGCGACAAGCGCAAGGCACCAGACCAGTACGTCGTAATCCAGGACGGAAGCGTCATCTTGACCGACATGGACAGCATACAGGATATGCAGGCTCAGGAGGGGGATGTCATCGAGACCGAGAGCGTTGATGGTGTTCTAGATCCCTTCATCGACGAAGAGGCATCGATCCAGAAGGCTAAGGGTGAGGGGACCGAACAGGAATGGAAAAAGTGGGACGAAGGCTGAAAGCGATACTGTAGGTTATCCGCAAACGGGCCAATTGGGTTTTTAGAGGACTCTGACTACCCAACCTCGGGTTGGGAAGTCGATGGTCGGGTTCGACGAGTCTCTGAGCATACTTGAGAATCCGACCAGAAGGAAGATTTTGAGGTGCCTCGTCAAGGAGCCCCACTACCCCCTGCAACTCTCCGATTTACTTGACGTAAGCCAGCAAGCGGTTGTGAAGCACCTCAAGGTGCTCGAGGGCGCCGGCTTCGTGGACTCCGAGATGACGAAATCCAACAAGGGTGGACCTCCGAAGAAGGTCTACAGGGTCAACCAGTCATTCTCAATCCGCCTTGACCTAGGGCCAGACCTGTTTCGAGCCGAACACAGGAAGATGCCGAAGGGAGGCGCGATTAGGCTCTCTGGTAGGCTCCCTAGTGAACTGGACAGAGTCGTCGAGAGGATTGGGACCCGCAGGAGACTGCCGATGGTCGATGCGATGAGCATCCTGTCAGACCTGGATGCCGCTTTGGAGCGTATCGATGAGCAGCGAGATGCCATAATCGCGCTTCACCAGCAAGTGATGCACAAGGTCTCGCCCAGCGTTGAGGAGCATTCCGAGTCCTATGAGGAAAGGCAACTCGCACACGCGATGATGAGCCACCCGAGGAGGCCCCTCGACCTTGATGCGTTCTCCAACGGGCTGCGAATCCAGTCTATGCACGCTGAGAAGATGATGGATAGTCTGCGCAATCGTCTCATGAGGGACTTCGCGGCCACCCGGGGCACCTTCGTCGCTGCCAAAGAGAGTACTCCCCTACCTTGGTGGATGGTTCGATAATCAGAAGCGCAGGTCGTCGTCTTCCATTCCTGGGAGCAGGCTGCTCAACTCAGCAAACCTGCTAAGTGCGGCGATTCTCCTGCCATAGATGACGTATCCGGAGACTCCAATCAGGGAGAAAGTTGCCCCGAGGATGATTACTGGGACAGAGTACTTGGCAATCACATCGACGCCGACGTCGACCACACCGAGCGTCGAGCTCATCTTTCCACCGGGAATTCTGCGAATATTGTTCGTCTCGTCTGTCTCGACTATGATATTGTCAGGATCGACGACGACTACGATGTCATGGTTACCGGCTTGGACCATATACAGAAGAGTAATCGAGTTGGGTTCCTCCGTGTCGCCCTCGGCTATCGGCATTATCGCCTTGATAATCTGTCTGTAGACGATATTAATCTCCTCGCAGCCGTTTCTCTTGATGTCGGTCTCTGACTGGTCCTTGCAAAGAATGATGTTTACGTCGGTCGCATGCGCATTGCCACGGTTGACAATCTTCACGCTGACCGAGAGCATCTCACCAATCTCGCCCTTGGTCTTGGCCGCCTCGACTTCTAGAATCTCTAGGTCCGGGGCCCTTAGCCGTAGTTCGAGTATCTGCTCGTTGGTGTCGCATGCGGGTGGGTAGTTGTCAGGTAGGCCGTCCTTATTTGCATCGAGGGTGCACGAGTCGTCCCATATCGGTGTCTCGTCGTGGTCACCTCCGACCTCTGAGGAACCAAACATCGATTTCGTCTTGATCCCGATGAACCGGTCTTGGAGGGCGGCGTCGGGGGCTATAGTGACTATCACAACGACCTGGAACGTCGTGTAGGGCTCCATCAGGGGGAGTGTCACGGTGAGGCCGGGAGTGACAAAGCACTCTCCTTCAGGAGGAGCCTCGCCTACGATTATCTCGACGCATGGATTCTCCCGGGGGTATTCAGTCCTGAAGCCTTCGAGCAATGCGAAGTCGATATGCCATGTGCTCAGGGCGTACAGTCCCGGGGAAACACCCCAAACACCCGCAACATCGACAGTGTGGTTGTGAAGCGTCGGTTGATCGGGGACGTTGCCGTGGTTGGTGACGTTGACGGTGAATCTGACAATCCTGCTTGGGGCGGTGGTCTTGATTTTGCTCTCCACAGTTGGATCGAGGGAGATTCTCATGTCGTGGAACTCCACGATGGTAATGCGCAGAACGATATTGTCCTGAATCCTCGTGCCCTCAAACAGTTCCTCGCTGAGTACGTTGAAGGTGATGGTATACTGGCCGGCTAGTGTCTGCTCGGGAACGTTCACGATGATTGGCACGATCTGGGACTCGTCCCTGTCCAACTCTTGGAAGAGGATCCTTGGGATATTCATGTCCCAGACGTGCGAGCCGCCGCTCGCATCGACGATGGAGGCTATCGAGACGTCATATCGATCAGGTCCATTACCAAGGTTTTCAATCGTCGTGTCCATTTGGTACGACTGGCCAGGGTAGAGGTCCAGGATGGTATTGGGAATCACAGCCTCGAGTTCGTATCTCTGCACGACGTTCGTGAGGATGACTACGGAGTCGCGGACCTTCGGGGATCCGTCGAGATGCGCCCGCACAGTGATGGACTCTCCTATGCCGGCTGTGGAGTTGTAGGGGGCACACATCTCCGCTGTGACGGTATAAGGAGTGTCAATCTGGGCCCAGTACCTTGGTGCTTTGTCAGGTGGGGAATTGCCTCCCGGGGCCTCAGAAAAATCGAGGTCGACGGTCCAGTGGTCGAATTGCCAGGTCAGAAGGTCAAAGCTCCCTGGCTTCTCCTCGGGCGCGCCGGGGGTGGTGAAAACAATGTGTCCGGGAGTGAAGTGCTTGGTAACTTCGATAGCGAAGTAAGCGCATTCGCCGGGCAGAACATACTGCTTGGTGTCGCCAATCTGGAAGACGATGTTTCCAGTAGTACGGATTGAGACGTTGATCCACAACTCCAAGACATCGAATGTGCCTCTGTCGATGGACAGCACCGGCTCTCCCGTCGACCAACCTTTGAGGTAGATTACGAAGGTCCCGGGGTCCTGCGACTCTGGTACACTGACCTTGAGGTTCTTGGTTGATGACTGGCCTGGGTCGAGGGAAAGTGATGTTGGGAAATCGATACCCCAACCAAAGGGTAGGGCCCACTCATTCTGGCCTTCTAGGGTGGAGGGGTCGTAGAAGGCGAATGTATCGTAGACGTTGCCGGTGTTCTTGATGGTGATTGAGAACACTGCCGACTTCCCCTGCTCTACATCTACTTGGAAGTGACTGGTGTCTAATTCTATACCGTGAACTACGTCCATCAGAGTCAGTAGTAGTTGCTGGTTGCGAATCGCGGGGTCCTTGTGGGACGTTGCCAATATCGTGATTTGCGCCAGTTCATCCTGTTTAGCCTGATATATCGTAGGAGCTCTGATTCTGATGTAAAGCGGCACTACCTCGCCTCCCTCTAGGAAAACTGGGGTGGAGTCGAAGACGGGTGTGTTGTTGGTCGCGAAGAACAGTGTGGCCGTCCAGTTGTTCGGAACGCCATCGACGGTGACCGTGAAGGTGTCCTTGACGAGTTCTGCGGGGCCAGGTGTAGGATTGGCAATGGTCATGTTGAACGTCGTCAAATCACCGGGTTGGATGGTGTGGTAGAACGTCTCGGCGTCTGTTGGGCAGTCGTAAGGGTAGCCCAAGAGGTTCGGGTTGCCTTGTACCTTGTCATCGCAGGCGAGGGAGATATCGACTAGGCCTGTTAGAACGTGGACGTAGCAGAGTGTGTACCTGTTCGAGTTGTGGTCTTCGTTGCACTTGTTGGTGTCGGACCAGCCCAAGTGAGCGCCGCTGCCCAAATCGTTAGCGAAGGCAGGGGGCATGCCAAAGTCGGGAGAAGCCGGGGAGTTTGGTCCTAACTTGTCTGACTGCCACGCAGTTACAGGTACCCTCTGCCAAGGATCGAAGATTGCCGAGGCGATGGAATTCATCGGAAAGCCGTCTGGGTAGGCATCGTTGGTATGGTTTAGCCTCGTGTACATCACGGTCTCTCCTTGTGTCTCATTGTAGTTGTCGAGCCAAGCGATGTGCACGTTATCGAAGGAGTCGGTAATTATCGCTGGGAAGTGGGAGTTGGCAGCGAATGGCCTATCTGCCGGAATTCCTGCAGGACCTTCGGACTCGGAGATTGCCCCATCAGCAATCAACTTGATTCCGAAGGTAGGTAGTCCCCCCGGTGCTCCGTTCCACGCTGCTGAGCCTCGTAGCCTCAGTTTGGTGTAGTAGATCTCGTAGTTGACATCAATATCGAATCCGTAGACTCGCCCATCCTGCCAGACGAGGTGGGTGTTTCCGGAGGTATCGATGGAAATCGCGGGATGGAGGCTGTAGGCGTCATCGATGGTTATCCTCGTGTCATTGACGACTACGAGGTGGCCGTATCCTTGATCGTCCGCGGAGGGGCCGAGGTCTTCGGAGTAGTAGCCGTATTGACTGTTCACCTCTGTTCCCGAGTCCCCCGGAACCCACCCAGGCCATGGGTTTTCGAGGAGCGAGAGGGGGTCGAGGACGGTCATGTAAATCTCGCGGGAGTTGTTGGTCGCGAGGTAAACCATCGCCTCGACCATTATCTCTAACTCGGTGGAGGAGGAGGAGGAGGTTGGGAAGCTGTACATCTGGCCACCTGCGTTGGTGAGTCGGGTTGTCGAGCCGGGGCAGGTTCTTGTGTTCAGGCCGGCGCCGTTCGGGCACTGGGCAAGATCCTGCATGTAGGAGCCAACCCCAGTGTCCGAGCCGGCCCAGAGCGGAGTTGGGATGATGTCTGCGATGACGCAAGCGTCGTGGGCTTGGTTGATGCTCTGGGTGTCATCGTTGTCCATCGGCGTGCCGCCGTAGGGACCCTCGTCTGAAATCGGGATTACGATCTTGGTCGCGTTGGGGTTCCATGGGTGGTCTGCCGAAGTCGGAGGGTTGCCGGGGACGTTGCCCGAGATGTCTCGCCATGACAAGCAGGCCCAAGTCGAAGCGGGGCCCCAGAACTCGCTGTAATAGCCACCGTCGGCGGGTAGGTCGACTGCTTGGTTGTTGTAAACCACTTGTGTCAGCTCTCTGATACCACCAGAGTCGTCACCGGGAATCAGTCCCAGAGGGAGGTTTCTCGGCCCCTGACTCCCAGAACCACCGGTCTGGTATGCATCAGCGCAGGCCCCGCTCGTTGCAGCTGAGGGCCAGTTACCGCTGAGTGCGTATAGGGTCTCGTATACCGTCATGTTAGCACTCACTAACAGTGGCTTGAGCCCGGGGAAGAAGCCCCCGCTGGCGAAGTTGCCGCCGTAGAACACAACGCACATGTCAGCCCACTCGGTGTTCATCGAACCAGAGGTGTCGATGGGAACAGCCATCTCCACTTTTCCACCTCTAGTGTCGTCCCACACTATCTGGACGAAGTCGTCGACATCGATGGCGATGTCGGGATGGCCCTTGTGGCCGAGAATTGGCGTCAACAGTGTGTCATCAATCTCGACGATGGCTGTCCTAGCTACGTGGTCTATCGAGAGCATCTTGTAGTATATCTGTGGCTGCTGGTAGAACTTCTCCAGCGGCTCGAAGTGGTCCTCCCAAGCGATGTGGGGATTGTTGTTGGAATCGACGTCGATTGCAGGCCAATCACGGTTCTGGGGGTTGTTGGTGACCTCGTAGTCGTCGGGTAAGATCGAGAGCACTGAGTCGACTGAAGCGTCCCCGTTCTGATCGTCGAGGGATGGGTCTAGTAACGTGTACATGATTTTGTACTGGCCCGCCTTATCGGTCCAGACGATGTGGACCATGTCGTTGTCGTCGACCTTGACGTCGGGGTGCCAAGCGCGTTGCTGACCTGGGTCGGAAATCTGTGTCTGACCGATTAGGGTCTCTCCTCTGGGGTCGAGCATCTTGTAGTACAGATGGTTGGTGTTACGACTCCAAACGACGTGAATGTTGCCTACGGAGTCAGCATCAAGCGCAATCATCCTGTCATTGTGGGTACCGCTGTCTACAACCAGGACTGCATCTGTCAGCACGATGTCGGTGGCCGAAGCTGTCGGAACGAAGGCTGAGAGGAGGCTGACTAACATGAGGGAGGCGAGCGCAAGGCTGCTCCTCTTCACTCCTTGACATTCGAGTTGATCAGAGCAAGGCTGCTGCATTGACCGAAGTCGGTTTCACTGAATACTTAACCTAACCCCTCTGCGGTCACCATTTGGGAAATCTAGGGGGCCTCACAGAATTCTGCCTAGGCCCACTCAAGGGGATCGAAGTCCTTGCCGAAGCCACCGGTCTCGTCGGTGTCAATCTCGGATGTCCTAGGCTGAGATTGGGATCTTCTTTTCACAGCGCTCTTGGCAGCCCAGTCATCGACCGGTCCGGGCTTGCCGGTTCCGGTTCCAAATCCGTACTTGATCTGGTGGATGAGAGAGAGCTTGGTCAGCCAGACTTTCCTCATCGTATGCATGAATTCGTTCTGGGACAGGCCGTCGAACCAGACTGGTCTTGAGAGGTTGAACGCCTGAAGGGGTCCTGCAACCCCGTCACTGCTGCGGCCGACGTGGAGGACCCAGTCGAGGTCTGAAGAGGTCAGATGGATTCGGGTGTCATGCAGCCACTCCTCCCAGCCGTCGGAATCCTCCGAAGCGAGTTCCCTCATCGAACTCTGCTGTCCTTCGTCAACTCGTGTGATGGAGTAAACAAGTGCTAGATTCCTCTTTTTCGGGATTACGACGTTGAACAGGTGACCCTGCTTGGTTGGAGGGTACCTGACATGGAGGTGCAGGATCGCTTGTGGGTCCCTGACTTCGCGAGCCTCTAATCGCTCACTGTCTAACCACGCTCTGATGGCCTTCCCAGCTTCCCGCGGGTCCACGGGCTCTGGAGGACGCCGCCCTATTTGAGCACGTTGAGGTTAGAGCGCGTCATCGCTAGCAACTCTACGATGCGGGCACCGTCGGCAGAAGAGGCTAGTTTCACCCTTCTCCTCGAAGACGTGAAATCAGTCCAGAGGTCATAGCCACGAAGGAAAAATAGGTTGGAAATGTGGAACGTCAACATAATTCCAATCGTTGCGATGGGAACCATCCAAGTAAGTCCGAGAGTCAGATACGCGAGGGCGATGGCGATGGGGGGCCACACTAGTACGGGAGAGAACATGGCTGCTAACATGTGGTAGGTGGTCCTCGCGTCGACCCCCTCATCGGTGCGGTTGCCCAGATACCAAGCAAAGAAGGCCTGTATGCCCGTTGATGGGATAGTGATGGGGGCGGTGAGGATCATGATGAGGAGGCCTGTGAGTCCACTGGCCCACGCGGGATGGGTCTTGAGAGAAAAAGCATCGAGCGCGCGCGCATCGAGTTCGTTGTCATAGAAGATGGCGGCTGCCTCTCTCGCGCTGTCAATTAGGGGGGCATTGGGAGTCAAGCGGAGTATTTCTCTCACCTCGCGTGCAGCGAGGACCTCGTCTCTCAGCGTTGTTAGGGGTGACCCAGACGCATTGGCTCTGAGATGCCCGAGCAGGTGCCAAGTCCGATAGGCCTCCCAATCAGGCGCGTCCGGGGTGATATTGGAGAGTTCCTCGAACAGTGTTTCCCGTAACTGGATCACGTCCTCCGATAGAGGTTCGACCCATTCCCCATCGAGCAGGCGGCTGCCGTTTTGGGAAGGACGTGTCGACTCGATTGAGATCGGCGCGGCAAACTCAACGTAGACATCGGTCCTGAACCAATGATGGCACCGGTAATGGAGGCCGACTGGCTGGAGGACCGGCCTGGCCAGACCCCTCTCGTCTGCGATGGCTGCCGCATTGAAAGCTAATCTCATCGTTCCCGTCTTGAATCTGTGTAGTCTGGAGTCCTGATGCGACTTGCCCTCTGGCATCACCACTGCGTTGTGGCCGGCGGCTATGCAGTGCGTCATGGTCAGCAGAGTTCGGTGGTTTATACTACGAGCGTACTCCTTACCAGAAACCCCTCCGTCGATCTCTGGTTTGCGAATTACGGGTTGGGCTCCCATCCTGCGAGTTAACCACCCAATCAATGGCATGGTCATGAGGTCGTGGCGCCCCATCGTGATGACTCGGCTATCTTGGTTGTGAACTATCGAAAGCGGGTCGACCAGTCCGTTTATGTGAATCGAAGTGAAGACTCTACCACCTCCCGAAGGAGGGATGGGATCAACCTGCTTCCTGCGGAAGATGTAGTCCCAAGCAGTTCTGACCATCATGAGGATGACATACCAAAACAACGGGCTTCCGGGATGCTTGCCTGAGTGGGCCCAAGGTAGACAGTCGAGTTTTCTCTTTCTGAGTTTCTTGGCTCCGCTAGACAGTTCCGGCTCGATGTCGGGCGCCTGCTGCATACTAGGCACGGAGGTGCCACGAGGTTGGGGGTCTTGAGAATTCAGCGTATTGTCAGTCCAGAAGGTCGCGCATTGCTGATGCCATCCTCGCCCCATCCTCTTGATCTAAGGGGCTAGACTTGAACGGCCATGCCAAGCCACGGCCGTCTTCTAACTTGGGTATGATGTGGAAGTGTACGTGGGGGACGCTCTGGAAGGCATTGGGACCGTTATTCTGCAGGACGTTGAACTCCGAGGCGTCGCTGACTTCGAGAACAGCACGAGAGATGCGAGGCAAGACGCATCCGATAGCCTGCGCTGATTCTTCCGATAGCGCGTCCAGAGTCTCCGCTGCCTCCTTGGGGACGACGAGAGTGTGTCCGGGGCTGAATGGGTTGATATCGAGGAAGGCGATTACGTGTTCGTCCTCGTAGACCTTGTGACACGGTAACTCGCCGCTGATGATTAGGCTGAAGATGCTGGGTCCAGATTCTCCTACATTATCACCCCAAATCGGCGATTGCCGCTGCTATTGAAACCAGCCCTTCCAACTGCAAGGCTGAAATCAACTCGGTATTCATCATAGGAGATTTGTCCGTTACTCTGATGCCCGCCTCTCGAATTTCACTGATGCTGGCGTGCGCAGCAGAGTGTGCGGAGTCGTCGGTTGCGTCTTTGATGGAGCTCATAGTCGAGACTAGCCTAGCAGCAACCTGCCCAACTGGCCAGCCATCGGAGGATTGGAGTGAAGCGATGTGGGCTGAGGCCGAGTTCTCTGATTCACTGATGTGAGAGGATCCGCCAAACTGGTTTTCTTGCGCCCAGATAGCTGCGTGGGTGCCAGCTGCCTTGCCTGAGACCAAATCATCGAGTAGCAGGTTTCCGGCCAGCATTCCGTCACCGTGCATGCCGCTGTGAGCGCTCCTGCCCGCAGCATACAGGCCTGTGAACCACATCTTGCCTGGAAATCCCTCAGGAGTGAATCCTTCGAAGGTAACTCGTCCGAACTCGTCCGAGGGGGCTCCTCCGGTCGTAGCAGCAACTCCCGAAGTGATTGGTAAGACGGCGTGGGAGATGTCTAGGCCCAGTCGTTCCTTGACCCGGGAAGTAGTCTGGGAGAACCACAGTTCGGCCTCCGATTCCATTCCTCTTAGATCGAGGACGCAGGGTTCACCCTCCAAGACCAGCTCTGGCCCCACATCCTCCCCATCCTCCTTGCGAATCCGGCCGCCTGAGCCGAGTACATCGAGGGGAATGTGCATGTCGCAATCCCTGATGGAGAGTGGGTGTCTGGGGATGCTTCCCATCCCCCGGAGCTGGATGCCAACGGCGAGTGCGAGAGCTGAACCTGTGCCGGGGCCATTGGTGGGAGCAGACCATAGGCCTTGGTGTCCCTCTGTGGCGAGGATGATGGCCTTGGCCTGGATTGATTGGATCTCTCCTGTCAAGACGTTGAGCGTGGTGACCCCCCGTGTCTGTTGGTTGTCGGAGACCAGTTGAATGGGGTGTGTGTCCGAACGCCTATGCACACCCCGTTTGATGGCCTGCTCCTCGAGGACCCTGATTACCTCGCGCACTGTGGAATCGCCGCAGCCCGTAAGCCTCGCCACGCTGTGCCCGGGAGCTGAGGAGACATGCGGCAGGCCCCCGTCCCTTCTACGCAGGACGAGCCCCCAACGCTCCAGTTCAGCTAGCGTCGAGACACTCTCGCCGCAGACCCTAGCGGCCGCTACCTTGTCTGTTGACTCTCCGCCTTCAGTGACAGTGTCATCCCGATGGGCTGAGGAGTCTAACTCATCGATTGAGGCAGCCAAACCAGCCAGTGGGGAGGAGCTCGATGCAGAGCCTACGCCAGAGCCATCTATCATCAGTGGAACAATGCCGGAATCGGCGCAAGCGATGGCTGCTCGCAATGCGGCCGGGCCAGCGCCGAGAATGACTACGTCCCAAGACTCCAAGGCAATCGAGTCGGTCCAACAGTCGTAATCTCATGAACGTGACGCCCCGCCCTCGTCTCTGCGGCGTTTAGTCGGCGACCGATATTGCAAGCCGTCTGACAGCCACAGCGGCCTCGATCATCTTCTCGGCGGCGCCTTCGGGGTTGAAGCCGGAGGATAGTGAGGTTGTGACCACGATGGACGATAGGGTCTCGCCCTGTGGTCCTCGCAATGTGACTTGGACAGGGCGAGACCCGGCTGTCGTGTCAGGCCAAGCAAGGCCAATCCACAATACGATACAGTTGTCAATCAGCCTCCCCAGCACATCAACCAAATCGTTTCCCTCCTCACCTAGTTTGGCCGGTCTCTTGGGCTGCCTGGACAAAGGCGGGTTTACTCGGAGTGTCTGCAGGTGAGGCTCCCCGTCCGCTGCGATAATCTCGATTCCTACCTGTGAGGCCTCGCGAGAGTGGTTGTGGACCATGACGAACAGGTCCCCCTGACCCTGAGAGCAGCGTGGAGGGATGTCTAGGTCCATGCGCCACTTGTTCTCTATTAGGGATGCATGTCCCCTCATCGCTGAGTCCTGAAGCCTGTCAATCAGGCGAAACAGCCCCGGTTGCCATGCTCTGGTGTGCGCCATCAGTCTGCGTAGGGTCCTGATGCTGAACTTCGAGTCATCACTAGTCAGGCCATCAATAGCAGCCACTAGGAATACTCTCTTGGCCTCCGACAACAGTCGTTCGTCGTCGAGCAGCCCTAGGTGATTGAGGTGCAGAACCCTGAGCAGGTGCTCGACTGCGGATTCTGGAGTCTGGTTTGATCTTACTTTCTCTTCGAGGTCGTGCACCCAGTCGTCCCAAGCGCCTGCTGTCTCAGGGTCGAGATGGGCAACTAGCAAATCTGACAGCACCCGGTCAAGCGTACTCTGATGAAGTGTCGGTGCATGTAGGGACAGCAGCGGGAAGTCCTCGTTCCTCATTGGAATACCCTGCTCCAGCTTCAATGAGTTAAGTAGGGCGATTGCCCCGAGGAAGACTGCAAGGCCATTGAGGAGAGAAGCGAGAATTGTCCCCGTATCGAAATTGCTAACGGAATTGATCGAGAGTGCGGCGACCGCCGCGCACAGAAGGCGCGTGCGCTCACGCAGAACGCGCTCGTGCAGGGTATTCAAAATCCTCTCGACCCCGGGGTATGCCTCCAAGGAGCGCTTGCCATCGGCCTTGAGTTGAAGGCGGTCCCTAGCAGACATCTGAGCAAACGTCGACGCCAGCAATGTCGGTATGCAGAGCACAGAGAGTGCGACGAACAGAGCTACGCCTACCTCATCGATAGAGAAATCCCAACCTGCCAATAGAAGGATTGTGTACGGAACCGCAACGGTAGCTAGTAGAAGGCGTAGACTGGGGGTCCCATTCAGGATTGCGGCTCGAGTCCAAAACCTCCTTTGTGAATCACGGGTCCTTACCCTGCGAGAGAGTGCGGATTCACCCCCCTGACCGAAGGTGCTGTCCTCGCCGTAGGGGTTGGGTAGCACGGAATCGCTCTTTTTCACGAACGGAGGGGGTGGCTTCTTCTGCTTCATGGCATCGGATGAGAGAGGCTCGAGACCCCAATTGTGCAGCGTCACATTTCTTGAGGGGTGAGTGCTCGCAAACACGGGCGTGTAGCATAGCCTGGATAATGCACCGGCCTCCTAAGCCGGGGACCGCGGGTTCGAATCCTGCCGCGCCCGCCATCACCTCACAGCTAGACCGTGGAAGCGTCCTGCAGAAGCGGTGCGATGTAGGAACTGCTCGAAGTGGATGCGTGGGTACATCGAGCGCTGAAGGCCGGTATCGCAGTCTGAAAGAGCATCGAGCAACTCGGCTAGCAGGGAAGGGGGGAGGGTCAGTCGCCGCCCTACTATGACATTGTGAATCTGGGATACGATGTCGATGGCATCCATGCCGTGGTTCGTCATCAGGTCATCAATCTCGGCCATCGCCCCGGAGAGCACCTTCCGCTTTCTGCCCCCTTGGTTCTCCCATCGCCACTCGACCACCCTACCTCTCAAAGCAAGTTCGAGCAGATGTCTTCCCGCCTGCAGAGTTGAGGTTTGAACGAGCCTGTGGACCGACGAGCGATTCGAGATTAACCCACGCAAGTTGAGTAGCTCGAGCGTAAAGATTGCCTTCTTGAGGTTTCCCTCAGAGATGTAGGCAATATCCTCCAGCACTCCCTCGGCTGGCTCGCAGCCGTGCTTTGTGGTAATCGAGGCGAGAGTTTCTATGACCATCTCTCGGCCAGTGGAGGGGATTCTGATCATCTGGCTCCTCGATCTGAGTGCCTCGATGATTCTGGATGGTGCCCTAGCGACTAGTATGAAGCGTGAGGCGGAGCCGATGGTTTCCATCATCCGTCGGAGGTAGGCCTGACGGATGTGGCCTAGGTAATCAGCGTCCTCGATGACGATTAGTCTGCTAATGGGAATCTGCCCGGGCTGCAGGTTGAGTTCGGAACCGGACGGTGCGACGTCATCTCCGGAGAGTTTTGCCATGTCCCTGTCGAAGGCGTCGAGGCTGAGTCGGCCTGCGAGCGTATCCGTATCCGAGCCGCTAGGCCTCAGAAATTCCTCGAAGGTGGACATCGCGCCCCTCTGTCTGACGAGGTTCCTCGCCTGCAGCACATGGGTGGTTGACCTCCAACTAGGACCCAGGATCTGTCTGGCTACCAAACGCCAAGAAACCGTCTTACCCACCCCTGCGGGCCCGGTGACGAGCAGATGTGGCGGGTCTGGTGAAAGACTGGATGAACTCAGAGCCTGCCGAGTTGTTCGAGGGACAGCTAGTTCCTCGAACCTCACAGGCGCTTCCGTTTCCAGCCAACTCGCCACGAGGGTGGGGTGAAGTGGCGGACCTTGAACTCCGCGATGGTCACTCTGCCTTCAGAATCTTGGCCATTCCGTCCTTGCGGGGCTTGGCGAAGATGCGGTAGCCGCACTTGCGACACGACCTGCCTGTGTTGCCGGCCTCATTCCAAGCGAGTTGTCCGCAGTTCACGCACTTGTATCGAATCTCAAGGGGGTCCATGGGTGAGTTGCAATGGCTGCACTGCTCCTCGCCAGAGGGGTTGTGGGCTCTCCTGTCAGTGCGATTGCAGTTCCTGCACTTGTGAAGAAGTGTCTGTCCGTCAATCATTCCTATCGGTCCGGCGAATTGCCGGGCCTTCTTCAACCTGTCCTATCTGTCATGCAGTCTTGCGGGCACGTTTGCAAATCTCCACGAAGTTCTCAAAAATCCTCGCGCCGAACTCCGTGTCGTTGACCTCTGGGTGGAATTGGAGCCCAAAGCGATCTAGTGCTTCGTTCTCCATACCCTGAATTTCGCAAGAATCGCTGTGGGCGACGACCTTGAACCCTGGTGGCAATCCCGTTACCTCATCGTTGTGGCTCTCCCACACGGTCTGCTCGGGGGGGGTGCCTTCGAACAGGGGTCCGCCTCCGCCGACGAGGCTGATGGAGGCAGCTCCGAACTCGGGTTTGGTGGCCTCGCCGGCATCGCCACCGTAGAAGCGCGCCATGAACTGGTGCCCTGCGCAGATTCCCAATATAGGGATGTCAAGGTCGAGGTACTCTCCGCAGTTGCCAAGATTTCCAGTAAGTCCGACCCTTGCGGCGCCACCAGAAAGAACCAGCCCGTCAAGATCTCTGAGATCGCCGGCTGGTGTTGAGTTCGGCAGAATCTGAGTTTTGACTCCGAGATACCTCAGCATCCTCCACTCTCGGTGGGTCCACTGCCCCCCATTGTCGATGACGTCGATGACGATGTTCCCATCTGCCATAGCAAAGCGAAGCGTGGCAGGGCGATGAATGATACCCCCTCAAAGATTGAAAAAGAGAAGCAATCTCGGTAGGTAGCCAGCCCCGATGGTGTAGTGGCCTATCATGCAGCCCTGTCGAGGCTGCGACCCGGGTTCAAATCCCGGTCGGGGCGCCATTTGTAGAACTCTCCTAAGCGGGTGCGAGCCACGCCTCGAAGGAGCACAGGCGGAGGGTGGAGCTGTAGTCGCGCTTGATTCGTAGCATGGGTTTGGGACACCCAGCGAGGAGTGGTGGTAGGGCGTCACGAATAGCCTCGTTGGCCGCTTCTATCTCGCTCTCAGAGACTATGACGCGCCCGCGAACCATAGAGATGGAGGTGAGGTCCAAGAGGGGGATGAGCGAGGGTAGCATCTCTATCGTGCGATGTGGGAGGTTCACGATTAGCAGGTCCCACTTGCCTGCAATAGCAGGACTGTCGCAGAGAGTCGTGGCATCGGCACATCCGATAATCCTGTCCTCGTAAACTCGGGTCAGCGGGAGTGTCTCGCTGGGGTAAGGGCGGCGATCCCACCGACGCAGGTTGTCGAGCAGCATCTCGACGGCGTGGGGATTGAGGTCGGCTGCGAGAACGTCGCTAGAGAGTCCCGGCTCGGTGAGAAGCGTGGCTAGGGCTGGTCCAACTCCGCAAAACGGGTCGCATACGCGCAGAGGGCGCTTGAGCGACTGGCGCAGCTGCTTGGCGAGATCGAGCGACTCGAGGCGCTCGGACTGGAGCTTGGAGGAGAAGTAGGCACGGGTGGGATCGCACAAGATACTACGCCCGGACTCCCGGACAAGCACGCGCGTTTCACAGAGCTCTGTGGGTATCTCCCCGACGAGAATCTCATCGCCGCGTCGCGCACCTATCGGGCTGAGATCCCTGATTCTAAATTCTCCCTGTACGCCGTCGTCGGAGAGCACCAAGCGGATGTGTGGATGCGAACGAAGTTTGGCCTCAGCTATGGCAGCCGAGTGCTCGGCGACTTCATCGTCTATTCGTACCACCATCATATCGCCGATGAACTCGTGCGAGGAGGGCCATGCATCTCGATGGTTCTCTACTTCCTGCTCGCTTACAGACTGAGCTAGGTGCGCCCACCAATCTGAGTAGACCCGTTCGTCGGCAGCCCCTTCGTGCTCGGTGACATCGAACTCACCGAGGGGGCTTGGCAATTCGATTGGCGCACCGGCATCGAGAGGAATCAGCCTGTGCTCGCCATCTTCAGAAGGGAATATTCGCATACCTGAGGCGAGCCAGTCGTGACTACGCAGGTGGTCGAGAGCCCCCTCGACCTGACGGTTCGGAATCCTGAGGTGTCGCATCACGTTCATGGGTGGGGGCAGGCCAGAGCGCTTCACCATGACGGCAGATACTCTGGCCCCCGGTCTGTGGCTGATTGGGCTGGGGCCGGGCGACCTAGAACACATGACCGATCGAGCGAAGATTGTGGCAAGGGGATGCGAGAAGCGCTACCTCGAAGGTTACACGGCGGTTCTGCCAGCCGAGCAGGAGGCGCTCCTTGAGGGGGTGATTGGGCCTTGGGAGCGGCTTATGCGTCCGTCCGTTGAGAAGCCAGAGAGATTGCTGGAGGAGGCTAGAGAGGGGGCGATTGGCCTGCTCGTGGTTGGTGACCCCATGCAAGCTACCACACACATCGATCTTGAGGCGAGGTGCGCCGAGCGAGGTGTCAACTTCGAGATCGTGCCAGGGATGTCCGCGACCTCACTGGCGGTCTCGCTCTCCGGGCTGCAGTCCTACCGCTTCGGCCGTCAGGTCACACTGCCCTTCGCCTACGGCGATTACCTAGCGACATCTCCTCTCGAGATGATTGATGCGAACTACGTCAGCGGCCTCCACTCCCTCGTACTGCTAGATCTCGATCCCACAGGGATGGGTTTCGACCCGCCCAAGCCCATGCAGCCGGCGGAGGCGGTTGCGATGCTTGAGCGAATGGTCGACCGTTTGGTCGAGGAGCAAGGCGAGAAGAAAAGCCTCGAGGTTCCGGTACGTGATTGGAACGGAATCCTGCTCAGCGACATCGGAACCGAGCAACAGCGTGTGATCGCTGGCCGCCTGAGTGATCTGTCCGGAGTCGAAGGAGGGTGGATTCACACCCTCATCTTGCCAGCGAAGATGAGCGGCAACGAGCACGAGGCGTTTGAACGCCGAAGCGTCGGCTAGGTCCATGCGACGCCCTCAAGTCAGGGCAGCCCATCGCCGAGGCGTTCTCCATGGCCAAACCACCCGCCGAGGTCAGCTTCCCGGGCGACAAGAATCGTAGGAAGAGAATTCGCATAAGGGGAATCAAAAAGGCCTCTAAGGAAATTCAAAAGAGGCTTGAGAACAACCTTGAAGCGTTAGTGGAAGACCCGGAAGTTTTCATTCCAGAAATTACAGGAGAGTTAGGAAAGATTACACTATTCGGAACAAAGGATCGAATGGCACTTACTCTTAAAGAAATTAGCATGGTTGCTTCGAAAAGATACGATACCAAGTGGCTAAAGAAGAGGATGGGAAAGAAAGGCGGCGATAAGGTCTGCAGAGCACTTGCTGGTTGCCTCTTCGCGGCCTCTGAGGGAGTCTTGTCTACTGTTTCAGTATTCAAGCATCCACTATATGGAAACGCCAGCTACCTAAAACGGGGCGATGGCATGAGTAGCCATCAGGCCGGAATTCAGAACTTCACCCACACAAGGCTGCGACTGCTAGTATGGGACGATCATGCCAAGGCTGGCCAGTACTTCTTCTCTTGGGACGGCGGCTTCGTTTGCACTGGCACCGATCCCACCGCTCCCGATGAGTGGATAGATTGGGCACTCGACAACGCCTCAACCAACCTCTCAGGGAAGGATGTGCGATGGTCGGTTGGGCTCGACGAGGACACCGTTCGCGATGGACGAATGACCGAGCAGGGCTGGCTAAGGCTGAGTTTCGGCGATGGCGTCGCCGTGGGGCTCTCCCAAGGGGCACTGGCCAAGACCGAGGAGCCGTTGATCCAGAGCATCGCGACAGCGATGATGCCCCCCAACAGACTCGGCGACATCTGTGAGGCCTCGTGGATATGGAGGCCCAAGGGGTGGCCCGAGGACCGTTTGCTGCCCGAGGAAGGTCAAGAACGCCTCAAAGAGACACTGCAGACATGGCTCAAGATGTCACTGGAAGACGACTCGCTGGCGCGAAACTGTAGGGCCAGCATTCTCAACTCGATTACCGACGGATACGTGGTCGGCAGCAGCTGGTTTGCAGATGAGGACCAGGACGGGTTCCTCAAGCACATGAGCGGGACGGACGAGGAGCGGCGTGCCATCGCGTGCGTTCTGGACTCGCTCGAAGACGGTATTCACGTCAGGTCCGATGGAGTCGTGCTGAATCTCGAGCAGCGGGTGGTGCGCCTTGAGGACACATCTTGCCACCCCGTGCTCGTTGCGCTGTGGCCGGAATACGGGATGTCTGTTCTAGAGGAACTGTTCGGACTCGCCGACGAGGAGGCAGGAAAGGTGCTCAACCGACAGGTCAAGCGCAAGCAGGGCTTCGGAGCCTTCCTGCGCGAGCTCAACGAGTCGCTAAACACCACCCAGCGCCTAGACCGGCTGCCCTGGAAGAGTTCGTCGCTGCCCTCCCCACTGGAGTTCGCCGACCAGTTGGTACGCAGGGCTGCTGACGACGGCATTGCGGCCACGGTATCGATGGCGAGGAAGGGCAGGGGGATCGACGCAGCGATGGGATGGGCGTGGCTGGTGGTCCACGAGCGTACGGAATCCGACTCCTGGAGGTTCGACGAGGGCAGTCGCGACAAGGGCAGTGACTGGGTGCCGGCGCTGCAGGCGCTGTGGGACGCAGCGGATGCTCTTCTGCTCAAAGACGATCTTGAGGCGATAGTGGACTACAGGACAGCGATGGGTTGGCTGGCTGAAGTCTCCGGCTCGGGGCCCCTTCCCTAGAATGTGCCCATTAGTGGTGGGCCCGCCCAGATTTGAACTGGGGTCTAACGCCCCCGAAGCGCCAAGTATAGGCCAAGCTAACCCACGGGCCCTAGGGTCACCGGGAACGGAATTTGGCCATAAGGTGAATGCCTATATCGCAACGGACACCGGTTCGGTGTCAAGGGCGTGTAGATCAGCTTGGAAGATCGCCTCGTTCGCAACGAGGAGGCCACGGGTTCAAATCCCGTCACGTCCACCAGAGGCAGAAACCCTTCGAAATGCTAGGGAATGAGATGGCCCTGAGTCAATCGGGGGACTCGTTGAAGGTCTCTATGCGCTCAACCTCCTCGATTCTGCCAGTCTGCAAGTCGATGGCCGAGAGCCTCGGCCGCAGCGATCTCTCTAGCACGATTCCGGTGTCGATAATGAGAACTGCGGGGCGTCCGTCCGTCGTTTTGACCTCGCTCGACCAAATGCCGTCAGCGGGTGGCTCTACGTCGAACATGCCCAGTTTCTGAACGGGCGTGTGGCCGGCGATGATTTGGCGCTGCTCGTCGAGCGGCCGCTCGGCGAGGAAGACGGTGCGAGACCTGAGCCGATCCTCGTCGGTCTGATTCTCCAACGGGAGGTGGGTCTGGTAGCCCGCATGCACAATACGGAAGCGGGCGAGAACCACCTCAGTGGGAAGGGCATCTGTGAACTCGAGCCACTCGATGGCGCGCTGGCGTTGTTGCTCGGCGTCGCCTAGCATCGAGCTGAGTGTCTGGTCCCCTCCGATCTTGTTCTGCCAGAAGAACGCTAGGCGGGTTGAGGCGCCCCGCAGGGCATCTGCCATTATCTTCTCGTGATTGCCCATCAGCGAATTGATTTCGTCACTCTCGTGGACGATAGTGAGGACGCCGTGGCTGTCAGGACCCCTGTCTATGAGGTCACCTATGCACAACACCCTGTCCCCCTCGCCAAGTCCTAGTTTAGCGAGCAGGGCCTCGAAGGTCTGTCTGCACCCGTGGACATCGCCGACAACCCAGACCGAGTTTCCCGCGTCGAGGGCTGCCTGCAGGACTGTCTCCAACTCGGTGTCCCTGTGAGTGCTTCCCATGCTACTCCTCCCTGTGATTGAGCAACCACAGGATGTGGAAGGTGACAATTCCGAAGCATACTAACGCCTCCATGGCGAACATGCGGCGGATCTCCATCTCAGTCACCGGGTCGGTGGTCAGCATGCGTATACCCGAGTAAAACCCGCCGACAATCCAGTGGAACATGATGGTGCCGTGCAGCCAGGGAATCCAAGAGTCGTCTTCCTGAGAGCGCGCGCGGAGCCATGCGGTACCGACGACCGCGAGCAGAGCGACGTAGAAGCCGGCCTTGCTGATTTCGGCGAGGTCTGTGTAGAAAGCCTCGGTGACCATCGCGCTCACACCAGAAGGTCAGTCGCTGTCCGCTGACGGCGGGACAGGGGGGTCGGGGTTCTCGTCTTCCCCCCACTTCTCCAGGGACATTAAGAGCTTAGACCGGACCTCCTCCGCGCGAATCCTATTCTCTTCCTCGATGTCTAGAAGCATGCCCTCCTTCCTCATGAAGGCGACAGATGACTTCCTGGCCCTTTTCTTAACCTTCAAGGTCTCGGGGTCGATTGGTGGAAGAGCGCGCATCTCGTGTGTAGTTGGGTACGGAATCTGAATGCCCTCTCGCTCAAAGGCCGCGTCGATATCCATCAGAAGCAGGTCGCGGGCGAACCGTTCGTTGTTGTAGTCGTCGAGCCACGCGTAGAGCATGAATTTCTTTGAGTAGTCTCCGAACTCAGTCATCAGAACTCTCGGTCTCGGTGTATCAAGAACGTACTCGCATCCTTGGGCAACGATGAGTAGGATTGCCTTGATGTGATTGGGATCCTCGTCGAAGGAGACTCCTATCTCCAAGCGTAGAGTGATTCGGTCGGCTTGCCCGTCGCCACCCCCACGTGCGGAGTTGATCAGGGTTGAGCCGACTAGTGTGTTGTTAGGAATCACCACTAGTTCCTCCTCGAGGGTCAATAGCTTGGTCGAGAGCACCCCCATGGAAACGACGATTCCTCTGTTCTCGCCGACCTGAATTCGATCACCCACTTCGAAGGGATGATCGATATCCAACAAGAAGGAGTTGAGGATGTTTCCCATTGTCTGCTGGACTGCGAGGCCAAGGAAAATCGAAAACACAGCAAGGGAGGCTAGCATACCGAACATCTCAATCTGAATCTCTTGGAATGCGAAATTAATACCAGCAATCCAGGTAATAAAGCGTGAAATTAGCACGGCTAGGTGATGGCCCCCCGAGAGGACGACGGCTGTTTCGGAGTCGATGGTTTCCAAGGTTGAGGGGAGGACGTGCTTTATCGAGACGCTGACGATGCTCGTTGCAAGAAGTATGTAGGCTGCGAAGAAGTAGTTCTGAGGTGAGGGAGAGGTCTCGTCGGAGATGCTTTGGAACATGTCATCTGGACTTATCCACCAACGTGTGATATTCAGGATGATGATGACCGTAAGCAGGTAGAACCTGTTGCGCAGGGGCTTGAACAGGTCATCAGTCCAAGAAGCCTGATGTTTATCGGAGAACCTCTCGAGAACCCTCATGACCACGTATATCTCGAATACAAGAATGAAGACAAGGACGGCGGCAGCAAAACCAACCTTCTCATCGAAGTCGAGCCCAGATATTTGTTCTAGAACCTCCCACACCTGTGTCTCCCCTCGATGACACAGAGGGTTCTGCTTGAAAATCGGTTCGCTGTTGCAAGAAGAGAAAGAGGGCAATATCTCATTCTTGGCGCATTCGGCAGTTTCAATACGATGTGGGCACACAGGCGCTCATGGAATCGATATTCGCAGAAAAACCCCGCAAAAGGTCTGAAGCATAGGAAGTGCAGCGAAGTTCGTGGGATGGAAGGCAAGAGACATGCCCGATCAGTCGGGAAAGGTCGTCATCGTTACAGGGTCCAACTCCGGTATTGGTTTTCATATGGCGCTTGCGCTATCAGGCAAGGGTGCACGAGTAACCTTGGCGTGCAGGAATGTGCAGAGAGCTGAGAACGCGGAAGCACTGATTCACGAGGTCCATCAAGATGCGGAAATCGAGATAGGAATATTGGATCTAGCTGATCTAAGTAGTGTCAGCGCCTTTGCCAAGACCTTCAAGGATAATCACGACCGACTAGACCTGCTAATCAACAATGCTGGGGTTATGATGCCCCCGATGTCTAGAACCAGAGACGGATTTGAGTTGCAGTTCGGCACCAACCATCTCGGTCATTTTGCACTAACTGGACACTTGCTGCCGATGCTTGAAAACATGGTTGGAAGTAGGGTTGTAAGCGTATCAAGCGTGGCCCATAATATGGGAACTATTGATTTTGATGACCTGCAATGGGAGACCAGGAGGTATAGCAAGTGGGGGTCATACTCTCAGAGTAAGTTGGCCTGCTTGATGTTCGCCATCGAGCTTGATCGTAGACTCAAGGCCTCTGGTTCCAATGTCATCTCTTTGGCCAGCCATCCTGGATGGTCCGCCACCAATCTGCAGCGGCACTCACTGGTCTTGAGGGTCGGCAACCTCATCTTCGCAATGCACCCCAGAAAAGGGGCGGCCCCCACCCTCTATGCTTCATCAATGCCCGATGCTACTGGGCATCTATACTGGGGTCCGGGAAGTATTGGAGAGATGTGGGGCTCAACAGAGAAATCAAAAATTAAGCATACTGCAATGGATGAAGATGTGGCAGAACGTTTGTGGAAGGTGAGCGAGGATCTTACTGGTGTTTCCTATCTGTCATAATCAAAGTAGTATGTCTTTTCCTAGCCGGGTAAAAAGTGGTCGAGTTTGGACAGTGTCTCGTCGGCGAAATGCAGGTACTGCATCACCCCCCTGAAAATATGGAGGGGGCACTGTGAGCGAGCGAGAGGGATTTGCGGATGTGCCTGTTCCGAGCCTCGAGAAGCTCGTCCAGCTCAGTCATCGTCGAAGACCTCGATCTCGACGGTCCGACGAATCAGGTCGGTGAACCGGGTGTTGAACCTTGTCGCCCTGACTATGTGGTTGTCTATCCAATGGTAGTTCCCCCCTCGGGGCTTGCCCATCAGCAGCCCGTGGTAGCGAAACCCGTGGGCATCGAGCCATCCTTCGGTGGCTTCTCGGTGCTGTTCAGTCCTCGCCGTGAAGAAGGTGATGATGTGTCCCTCTGAGTGCCACCCGTTGATTGTCTCCAACGCGTCTGGATAGGGGGTCGCCGTCACCATCCTCTCGGGCTCCTCGTTGGGTACGTCCTCGCCCACGGTCCCATCGATGTCAATTAGGTAGTTCTTGGTGGTGGAAGGGAGGACAGGACTGGCCTTGCGACCCTGCTCGTCGAAGGCTTCCTCCAAATCCTCCACGCTTATTGGCGTGCTCGGACCGTCCATAATGGATGGGCCGGTGACTTCCGGATTACCGCAATCGCATTCCGTTCTCCGAATCGTTATGAACGGGTAGGAGAGCCGGGGCTTGTGCCCGGTACTTTCGATCGAACTAGGGGGACGGCTCTGACGCGGGAGATCTCCCCTGAATTCGTGCAGGCGGTCTCTGGTTTCTTCAACACGAGAGTCCCTGACTTCGATGCTGCAAGGGGTGCTCAGGAGGCCTACTTCGCCGCATTGCGAGCCCATGGCACCGAGGTCGTCACCCTCCCAGCGCTGTCCGGATACCCCGACTGCAGCTTCACCGAGGACACAGCAATCATCATCGACGACAAGGCGGTGATACCCAATCTCGGTCACCCCAGCAGAAACGGCGAGCAGGACTCAATAGCCGAGTTCCTCGCTGACGATTTAGAGATTGTGAGGATGCCGGCGGGCGCGTCACTGGACGGTGGTGACGTGGTGTTCTACGACGACCGATTCCTAGTCGGGTTATCCACTCGCACCAACCGGGACGGGGCCGATTTCCTCGCTGTCCATGCCGAGCAGGCGGGCTTCGGTACCCAGCTCTTCGACGTGCCCGATACAACGCTACACTTGACCACAATCTGCTCGAGCCCGAGGGCCGGCACGATGGTCGCAGCGGAGGGCCAGCTCGGGCCCGAGGACCTAGCCTTCGCCGAGGAGGTCATCTGGGTGCCCAACGAGGAGGGGTACGCGGCCAACACCATAGCATACGGCGACCGCATCATCATAGCCGATGGTTACCCCAAGGCCAGGCGCCTTATGCTAGACGCGGGCTTCTCGATAACCACGGTCGACATGACCGAGTTCAGGGAGGTCGATGCCAGCCTGACCTGCCTCTCGGTCTTCATCGGATGAGCAGGCGGGTTCTGCACGTCTCCCCGGTCGGTTAAAGTGCGGTTCGGGTCTGGTTCGGGCATGCACATAGTGGCCAAGGGCACGATTGGCGCAGGGGCGCTGGTTTTACTCGCTGGAATAGTGATGCTGGTTCTGGCAGGCTCTTCGATTCGTGACGCTGGCACAGAATGGGCTGCAGAGGAGACGACGGGGGCCACCCTGAATATCGCCGACGATGACAAGGCTGGGGACTTCGGCTTTTCCTTCTTCATCAGGGGGGAGTACACCGATGACGATAGTGACGGGGTGTGGGACCACTGCTCTGGAGTAGAGATCACAGTCAAGCAGAAGCCTACTGTCAACACAGATTGGGATGATGATCCGGATAAAGGAGGCAATGGAGAGGGAGGGGAGTTCTACTTCCAGGCGTCGGAGGACAAAAGGCACTCCTGCGATGTGGAAGAAGGAAAGGATCTGAACAGACCTGGTTTCGCCAAGGTCGGACATGCCTGCTTTGCCTGCTACGAGGGGACCTTCGAGTTCGAGTCCAACCAGCCTGTGTGGGTCGTCTACGTCGACGTGGCCCTCGGAGATTTTCTCGGTGGCCTATTCGCTGGGCTGGGGGCAGGGAGCTGCCTGTGCTGCGGCATAGTCATCATGGCCTTTGGCCTGATTCTGGCCCTCGTCGTGAAGGACGACGACCAGCCTGCAACCACCATCACGTACGGCGAGGATGGCAAGGTGATCGTGCAACAGCCCGGAGCGGCTCAGCAGCCAGTGCAAGATGGTGGGGGTGAAGCCCCCAAGAACGTCGATGATTGGTACGCCCAGACAGATGACGAAACTGAGGACTCTACCTAGTCTTTCTGAGGCTCGATACCGAATTCTATAACAATGACTCTTAGAGTCATTGAACAATGGCTGAGCGGCACGCTAAGGATTCCCTTGGTTCCACGAGGGTTTCCTTACCACTCCTCATGACACTCTTCTTCTTCCTCCAGACGGTCGCTCCACTAGCATCTGCCGACGCCAACGAGTTCGACGACATGACTCTGTGCAGCAGCCCCCTCGGTCTAGGGGGGCTGTGTGATGACCGAACCGACGCTGATGACGGCACCAGCGGCGACTCGTGGGTTGAGGGCATGTACTACTTCAACATGACAAGCACGACCACGTTGCAGTTCGAGGCGTCGTGGGCAATCAGGGAATGGGACAAGAGTGCTCTCGGCATGTTCTCCTCCTCATCCATGGCCACCGCCCTCCTGCTCGACAACATAGGTGCTGACGACGGGCTTCCCGCCGATGTGCTGAGGGCTTCCCTAGACAACAACACAGACCCGACCGACCCGGAGTCACCGACAGTCGAGGAGACCCTGCTGGGAGAGATAGACGGCAGCGTCTCGTCCCTTCTGACCTCCTGGGGAACGGCGACGACTCCGGTGACGGCCTGGACAGATCAAATCACACTGCCTGATGGATTCGGAGGAAACACGAACGTCGACTGCACCATCGATCACAACAATTCGCAGAACGGAAACTCCTTCGATCCTCCCATCTGCATCCACACTAACGTCACCATCACTCTGCCCATATCCACCTATGGTAACACCCTGTCTGGGGTCAGCGCCGCGAACCTCGAGAGAGCTTACGAGGCCATGCTGGTCATGGGGGCGAGAGTCACCACCAGTTTCTCCGTATCAGCCGAACCTGGTTTCAAGGGGACGTACTCAATCCAGCCTCCCTCCTATGCCACCGTCGCCGAGGTTCAGGGGACCTACGCCCAGAGAGTCTTACACAATACTAGTGACTCCTACCACTCCGGTCTTTGGGTCATTGACAACCTGAACCCAATCGGAAGCGGGTCCGGGGCCCTGACTGGAAACCTTGTGATGATGATGGCTTTCCGTGAAACTGCCTTCACCAGCACCGTGGATATAGACTCGGATGAGAGGAGCCTGGACCTCAGCGTAGTTCTGGACATGACAGACGAGGAAAGTGTCTCCATCGAAGTGACCGCTGGTATTTACCAGGTACAAGCAATAACGATGAGTGAATGGGGAATCAGCCTGATGAGCCCCCAAATCGCTGATATCCCCGTCATCACGTCCGATGGCATTCGAATGGCCTATCACACCGGGCTTCTCGACATCGCTGACCTAGCCGAAGCGATGCCAATTGGCGGGATAGGCGACGCGCTAGCGAGCTCCAACCCTGATCTATCAATCACAATGGGTTCCTTCCAGTGGGTCTCGATTGCCCAGAGTCCCCTTTCCACTGGGGGCCTGAACTACACCCACGTCGCTCCCTGCCTGAAGGGTGTGAACTTCTGCACCGAAGGTGCGGTGGCGATGGACGGAAGTTATCCAGTCTACCTGCAATCCATCAGCCACACTTTCCCCTTCAGCCTCGCAGAACTGTTCGGAGGTAACCTCGGGGAGGATGCGGGCTTCCTCAACGATGTCACCGGAGACGATCTCGGCAAAATTCTGAACTCAGGCCTCGAGTTCTCCACAGTGCTGAGCGACGACGTCATGGAGGACTTCATCGGTGGCATGCTGCCAGAGGACCTCTCAGCCGACCTCACCTTCGAGATTCGGCTCCCGACCTGGGCCAGCACCAAGGACGGCGAAACCAGCATCGTGCTTGGATATCGAATGTCCGGCAACCACATTGGCAACGTCAGCCTAACGGGTTCAGACTCTTTCGATTGGGAGCACCCCCTCTGCTCGGATAACGGCTCTGCCTGCAGCGACAACAATCAGGATGTATTCTGCACCTCGACTATGAAGTCCTGCGCTAGGACCACCGTTGACTTGGACATCACCGAGTTCAGCACTACGAACCTGCTGCTAAGTAAAGGCATCACAATGGAGTTCGCTCTGACCATCAACATGTCAGTCCATAGGATTGGTCTTCCTTCCTCAGCGCTGAATTCTCTAAACACGGACACAACCAACATCTCACTAGAGGTGCTGCCTTCTGACCTCCTCAAGCTGATTGTCGATGTCGCTGGCAGGAGCGAGGATCCGTTTGAGTACGATTTCCCGTTATGCGATACCGGCATGAACTACTGCGACCAGAATATTCAGTTCAGCGCGAGCGGGCTCGAAACCTTCGCCAACAACTTCGGAGATGATATCACCTCCTATATTCAAGATTTAGCATTCTCGGAGCAGTCTGAACAGAATTCGTTCTTCGGAAAGCTCGACTTGTCTGGCGTCAAGGTCGAGACTACGCTGACCGGCCTGAACGACACGGACGACTCGGTTGGCGACGAGGAGGGAATCACCCTGTCTGTACACGTCCCCAGGGTCAGGGTCACCGCGGGTCTGGATAACACGTGGTTGGAACTCATCGCGAAGTTGCGAGGCGACGAAAGTGTTAGTCTGAAGTTAGGCGTTGACACTAGCAACGTGCTAATTGCCCCCTTCCTCAATCCCATGATTGGCGCGATGGATGGGCTGACAGGTGCTCTGACGGCGGGCCTAGTGAGCGCGGAAGGCGTCACCGCTCCGCTCGTAGAAGTGCCGACTGATGGGTTCAATACGACGCTGAACGAGGAAATGGGGCTCTCTGTGACGGGGGAGATTAAGCTGAGGTTGCCCCTAGGAATCGTTCTTCAGAACATCACCTCCAAGGATGTACAGATTACTGAGTACATAGAAGAAGACGATGCTGGCAAGGGGATTGCTGGTCGACAGGTCATCGTGTACAAGCTGATGCCCGGGGCTCAGGTTGGGGGTGATGTGTATTCGTTCAACCCTATGATTGGGTGGAACTGGATAATTCAACAGGTGATCTATTACATCGGTGCCATCCTCCTGTTCTCCGCTTGGCGAATGAGGGGACGAAGGGTGAAGCGGAAACGGAAGCGCAGGACGATGGAGATTGAGCTCATGACAGAGGCGGCAGAGAACATCAACCGGGTTTACGTTCCATCGGCCCCAACCGTCGAGGTTCTTATGGTCGCCGACAACGGTATCGTCATCAAAAAAAGGCTGGCCGTGGGGTAAGGCGTGATGGGTTCCAAGGCGAAGCAGAGAAGTAGAGGCGCCTTCAAACCAACAAACGGAGCCTTGCGAGCATTATTGCTAGTGTTGGTGATGCTCCTCGCATCCCTCAGCGGCTGCTTCGGCGATGAGGCTGGTTCGCCCACGGCGGACAATCTGGTAGTGGGGCCGGATGTGCTGCAGTCGGGAGTGTTTCAGCAGGTCGAGTTGCGAGCCGTGACGGCGATGTCCGTTTTCGTTCCTTACCTCGTAACCGATCCTTCCACCGGCTACGTCCAGAACTCGACTGTCGTTGATCTGTCTTCAGACTCCAGCATGACGTTAGATATCCTCGCGCCGCCGCGAACCGATACAATGGTCCTCTTGGTCGGCGCCAAGGGACGCGAGCACTGGCCAATTCGCGATTCGAGCGAGTCGTGGTTGACCTGGTCGTTGCGCGCGGGCGGCGAGGGCGAAGCGGGCAACGGAATCGTACGCGTTGCGCACGGGGAGAACAGCAGTTTGGATACTGTGAACCACAGCGCCGAGCGAGGAGGACGCGTTTCGGTCAAGACCGTTCAATCAGTGCGCCCCTCGCTGATGGGGCTTGACCAGGGCGGAATGCATTCGAGCGGCCTGCTGCACGGCAGGATGGTCTATGACAGGCTCTACGAGATTACCGACCCGGCAATTTCGATCTTTGACGTCGACGGACGCGAGGGCTACTACGACCGTTGGGCGGGTCAAGGAAACCCAGCGTACGAAGACGCGGCGATGTACTTGATTGACGAGATGGAGTCGTTTGGCTTGGAGGTCATGGCGCACCGCTTCGAGTTCACCGACATATTCGCCTATCAGAATCCCGAGGCCTACAACATCTGTGGCTACAAATGGGGTAGTGAGTTAGTGAATGAGTGGTTGGTTTTCGGCGCGCACTTCGACGTAGCACCCCCCGCGAATGCTGTCATACTCGACCCTCACACCACCGGTTCACGCACCTACGGAACTCGCGTCGGCGCCTACGACAACACCGCTGGAACCTCGATGGTGCTTGAGACCGCTCGCGTGCTGGCTCAGTTCGAAAGCCGTCGGACGATGGTATTCTGCCTGTGGTCCGGCGAGGAGGGCGGCACGCGAGGCAGTAACTACTGGACCGATGAGTATGTCCGACAGGACCACCCCGAGGTCACGGTCACGAACTACATCAATCTCGACATGGCCGGTGTGAACTGGCCTGGCGGAGGCGGAGCGCCCCACGGTGACCCAGACCCACAGATCGATGAGGACGGTTATCCCAAGGACTCCGAGGTCTGGCCGATGCGCGTCTACATTGGGCCGAGCGTCAACCACGACAAAATCAACCAACCTGGAATCGTTCGCTTGTCTGAGTGGATTGGCGCCGACGCGCTTGGCCTTGAGGAGCAGATTGGCACCCTTGTCGGGGTGAACTACTCCGAAGACACGTGGAAGACTGACGTGTGGCTGGACATGGAAAGACCTGAGATTATCGTCTATGAGGACACGACCGCGAGGAGCGACCACGCCAGCTTCCAAGAGAACCTCGGCACTGTCACAATCGGCTTCGGTGGGCTGGTCGACGGCTACTGGTGCTACCACCAGACCTGTGACACGCTGGAGGAGATGGAGGACTGGATGGAGACCACCAGCAAGGGCTACGGCGAGGAAAACAGTGGCGTGGCCAACCTCGTCAACAGCTTAGACATGATTACTTGGTGGGCCCTGATGACTTTCTTCCACTGCGACGAGAAGCCGGTTCTGAACGCTTACCTCTAGGTAAACAGCGTGGTGCCGGTGTATGTCAGATATACGACGCCGACGGCAATTGACAGCCAAGTGTAGTAAATGGGATCGGACCACGTCTTGATTTTCCTGCCGTCCAAGGGACCGAACGGAAGCATGTTGAACGCAGCAAGTATGGCGTTTCCCCACATCCATGTCTGGATAACGATGTCGAACAGCCCCAGAAGGCCACCGAATATGAGGAGGGAAACGTAACCAAAGCACCACAGCACGATGTTGGTGACTGGCCCGGCCAGTGCGATGCGCCCAAACTGGGGCCTAGTGGTGTTGCCGGCCACCATGACCGCGCCGGGAGCCATGAACAGGATTCCTGTAATCGCTGCGATGAGAATGCCGAATCTCAAGCCCGCAGGGTCGGCACGGAACTCGGCCCAGCAACCATATTGCCTTGCAACGAACTTGTGGGCGAACTCATGGAGAAGAAAGGCTGGGGCGAGGGAAATCAGCGAGAGTATGCAGAAGAGCAGGAAGGAAATTGGACCGTCGCTAAGAGCTCCGATTATCCCACCGCTGAACATAAGGGCTAGAGCAACCGTGAATGCCAGTGTGGCCAGCATGAGGTGTTCGACCTCTGTCTTGGAGAAATGCCATATCGAGCCCTTGTGAATAGGAATAGATTTGGTGGTTTGGGGGGCGCCGAAGACACTGACTAGAGGTCTGCCTTGGTGATCTATCCGTACCACACGGATGTTTGGCTGCCTCCAGGATCCGTCATCTCTGGCTGGTGAGTGCCCATCCGCCCGCTCCCTCTTGTCGAACAGGTCGTCGTCGATACGCCACGCCCTCGGGTCCCTCTCTGCGGCCATGCTTACTCCCCTAGATGGATGTTGACGCGCCGGTTGCGCGCTCCCTTGTTCTCAATCTTACCCACCCGGAGTCTGCCAATCTCCCCGGTGCGCAGGACGTGGGTGCCACCGCATGACTGCAAATCGACGTCATCGCCGATCTTGACAAGGCGGATGCTCTGAGCATCCGCGGGAGGTTTGACTGTCATAGTGCGTGCCAGTTCGGGCCGGGCATCGAACTCTTCCCTGCTTATCCAGACGGTCTCGACCTTGTAATCCTCCTCGACCAGGCGGTTAATCTCGTCATGTAGGTGCTGCTTGTCGAGAACGTGGCCCCCGAGGTCGAAGTCGATGCGGCTCTTGGCAGACCCCACCGATCCACCAGTCACACCGCATGGCACGATGGAGCAAAGCAAGTGGGTAGCTGTGTGCATGCGCATCAGCAGGTGTCGGTGGTTCCAGTCGATTGTCGCGGTTACTTCGCTGCCTAGGGTGGGTGGGGGCTGGCCCTCAAACGGTACGTGGACTATGTCGCCCCCAGAGCGAATGGTAGCACCAATGGAGACTGAGGCGTTCTCGAGGTCTATTGAGCCTATGTCACCAGGCTGGCCCCCGCCGGTGGCATAGAAGACCGTCTTGTCGAGCACGACCCCGCCACGATCGTTGACTTCTATGACCTCGGCCTCGCAGGTCCTTAGGTAAGCGTTCTCGCGAAACACCTCCAGGGTCCTCTTGGTCATGTGTCTCAAAATCCTTCATGCCTTACCTATCAAGGCTCGCAGCGCCGTCAATCATCCAACAGGCCCTCGATTTCCTCGAGTAGGTCCTCCCATGTCATTGGGCGGCGCTCGGGGTCTGCGCCGAACACGGAGAGCAGGTCTTCTCGTTCGAACTTATCAGGGGGGTCGTCAAGCCACTTGTTCTGGTTCGCGACGTCTCGGATGATGGAGCGCTTGCGCTTCTTCCTCTCCTTCTCGAAGCGAGCAACGACCTCCTCATGGGTCTTGGCCTTGGCGGCCCCCTGGTGTTCGTTGACCAAGCCAGCGTACCTAATCATCCACTCACCATGGGCATCATCGTCGATATGATTGGCCGGATCGGCCAGCATGGTGATGAGTTCTCTGGTCAGACGCTGGGCCTTCGATTCGGCCTTGCCACTGGTCAGGCGGTCCCTTGACCTAGCGTGGCCATCGATGCAAGCGCGGCAGCGCTCTGAGCCGGGCACATCCGGCGCGTCGCACGCCAAGCAGCATACTGCGAAGCCCATCTGCTCCATAGCCCGCCTCGGTAGCGACATGAGGTGGCGTGCGAGGCTGGGGGTTCAAACCTGTGGATTCAAAGGAAGGGTGGCCTTGAGATACTCATGGCTACGGCGATAACCCTAGCCCGTCTGCACCGTGGCTATGGCTCGGGAAGAGGACGAGTCGATGTGCTGCAGGACTTCAGGATGTCCATTGAGGAGGGGACAATCTACGGCCTGTTGGGTCCCTCTGGCTGCGGGAAGACCACACTGCTGAATGTGGTTCTGGGACGCTTGGTCCCCGAGTCTGGGGAAATCGACGTTTTAGGGACAAGGCCGGGGGGAGCGGGTTCCCCGGTTCCCGGCAGTGCGGTAGGCTACTCACCCCAAGAAATCGCCCTATATGAGGACCTTTCAATCGCCGAGACTTTTCTGTTCCACGGCCGTCTGCATGGGATGGGGCGAGACAGGATCGCCGAACGGCAGGCTTGGCTGATTGGCTTCCTCGACCTGCCCGGCGGTGACAGGCAGGTCGGCAAGCTCTCGGGCGGTCAGAAGCGCAGAATCAGCCTCGCTGTGGCGCTGCTGCACGAGCCGCAACTGCTCCTGCTAGACGAGCCGACTGTGGGCGTTGACCCTGAGTTGCGTGCCCGAATATGGGGCCACCTGCGAAAAATAGCGGACAGCGGGACCACTGTGATCCTGACCACCCACTACATCGACGAGGCCGGCCAAGCCGACCGTGTCGGCCTGATGCGTGGGGGCAAGCTGCTCGCCGAGGACGCGCCGAAAGCCCTGATGGAGCCCCATGGACACACATCGCTCGAGCAGACCTTTTTGATGCTGTGTCGAAGGAGTGGTGGGGGTGCCTCAACATGAACGTGGAACGAGTACGAGCCATAGGGGCGAGAAAGTTCGCATCACTGCGTCGAGACAAGCGCATGTTCGGATTTATCGTCCTGATGCCGGCCCTCCAGATTTTCCTGTTCGGCATCGCCATTGGCCAAACCCCTCACGATCTCGACTTCGGATTCATCGACGACAGCGATGGGTCTCTGGATGGACTCGAGACAGGTTTGCGGGCCTCGGACGCGCTCATCGTACACGATTACGAAAGCGTCGAGCATGCTAGGGCCGCGATTGAGGAGGGGGAGATGTGGGGGGCCTTGGTGCTGACCTCGGACGCCCGTCTGGAAATTCACCTCGATAATTCAAACCAGCAGGTCACCAACACAATCCTCGTCGAAGTGCGCAACGCCATGGAAGGGGCTCTCGCGGAGAAGGGTGCCTCGCTGCCGGTGGAAATAGCAGACCCAGTCTTCGGGGAGCGCGACCCCTCGTTCATCAATTTCCTGGCCCCTGGCATCATAACTCTAGTCTGCTTCATGTTCAGCGTCATCCTGACGTCGATTGCGTTCGTCGGCGAGCGTTATGACGGGACATTGGACAGGGTGTTCGCGGCGGGAACGAGGCCGTCAGAGGTGCTGCTGGGGCACATGGGCGCGTTCTCCACCATTCTAATCGGTCAAGTTCTAGTGGTCATCGGAATCTCGGTCTACGGCTTCGACATCCCGGTCAACGGGAACCCGGTCCTCCTGTTCCTGCTGGCGCTAGTTCTGGGGTGGGCTGCTATGTGCTTGGGCCTGCTGGTATCGAGCAAGGCAAAGTCGGAGTTCCAGGCAATGCAACTCAACATGCCCATCCTCTTCCCGGTGCTCCTGCTCTCGGGCATCTTGTGGCCGGTCGAGGCCCTACCGGGATGGATCCAGCCAGTCTCCTACTCCCTCCCTACCACTTGGGCGGCCGAGGCGTTCCGATCGATTATGATTCGTGGGTGGGGCCTTGAGAGCACGGGGATTCTCACCGCATTCGCCTTCAACGCGGCCTTCGCACTCGTCATGCTAGGGATAGCGATTCGAACTCTACGGGTCCGAGAGTAATCAGTTCCACCATTTTAGGCGGTCGGTGATAAGTTCGCCGGAGGCGGCGGCGCTGAGTATCATCGTGGAAGGGGTGTCCGGCTTGAAATACGGCTGCGCCTATTGCGGCCCAGAGCACTTCCGTGTCCTTGATTACGGACCGGTCGTCGGCCCTCCCCCTTGGAACCTTACTGTGACCGAAGTCCTCTGCTATGGTCTCACTCGATGCCAATCATGTCCTCGTGGCCGCACTCGGGGTAGGCGCATATCACCTTGTATCGGTCCCTCTTTGGCGTGGGAATCACCATCCTCACCCCACACATGGAGCACTGGTGAATCATTGTCTCTGGCCCCTCCTTCACGTCGGATTCGAAGTCCTCTATGTCTTCCAAGCGCACCTCGTCGGTGGATGAGGTCCATCCAATCTGATCGGTGTAGGTGTCAGTGTCCTGGGTGATGCCCCTCGCCTTGAGGCCAAGCTTGATTTTGATTCTCCGACTCCTCTTCTTCCTCTGACCAATGGGTGGTTCGCCAGGCTTGCCCTTCTTCGGTGGGGCTGGCTTCTTGCCCTTGGAGGGTCGCTTGCCCCTCTTCTTGGGGGGAGGTCTTGGGGCACGTAGCTTGGGAGAGGGGGGGTTTGGCTGCGGCTTTGGAGGTGCAGGGGGTG